>Ga0315914_1004647_pt1 | contig 20451 bp, 16 predicted proteins | sample MpolenodulesMG_FD_203920 | JGI IMG/M metagenome (GOLD analysis project Ga0315914, IMG submission 203920) | Medicago polymorpha root nodule microbial communities from Los Angeles, California, United States - elongated nodules | ecosystem: Host-associated > Plants > Roots > Nodule | place: USA... | reverse complement strand
AGAACACAGGGCATACTTAAATCATGGGACTATGAATGAGATCATAGTATCAGCTGGTGCACTAGGTAGCCCACAACTTCTGATGTTGAGTGGAATTGGAGCAGCACATCACCTTAGGCAATATAACATCAGTGTAGTGTTACATCAACCATTTGTAGGACAAGGAATGTCAGATAACCCAATGAACTCTGTTTATGTCCCATCTCCTTCCCCGGTAGAGGTTTCCCTCATTTCTGTTGTTGGCATTACCAACTTTGGCAGCTATATTGAAGCCGCTAGCGGCGCAACCTTCACCGGTTCTCAAAGAGACTTCGGAATGTTTTCTCCCGAGGTACATTTTAGAATTTGTGTTCAATCTAAATCAATTCTTACAAACTAGTGTGATATGTCTTTGACCTACTATGAATTGCTTTTTAAAGACATGTTACATCTAATGTGAGGCTTTCAAAACCACATACATGCAATTTATCATTTAGAAGTTAACATCCAAACCAAATAAACCATATGGTATGGCATGATCTAGCTAACAAATAACAATATTACACAATATTTTTCAAACCCGACGCCGCTGCAATTAAGGAATTCATGCATTCATGCAGTCGGAAATCGTTTGATCAAAATTGAATAGTCCATACTCAATCACGATATTTTTTATTTGTAAAAAAAAAAATCTGTATTTTTATGGAGCATTAAATCATGATCATCAAATTGTCACCGATGTCACGAATGTGAGATCCCATAGTCCGCATTCATATATTTCTAAGTATAAATATTGATGTAACAAAATTAGTTATTTATAATTTGCTCACAATTATTACAAATGCAGATTGGTCAATTCTCAAAGTTACCACCAAAGCAAAGGACCCCAGAAGCCATAGCAAAAGCAATAGAGAGGATGGAGAGCCTAGACCAAGAAGCTTTCAGGGGTGGATTCATTCTAGAAAAAATCTTGGGGCCAATTTCAACGGGCCATTTGGAGCTCCGAAACACCGATCCAAATGAGAACCCTTTGGTAACATTTAACTACTTCCAGGACCCAAGAGACTTGGAAAGATGCATACAAGGCATGAGCACAATTGAGAAAATAATAGATTCAAAGGCTTTTTCTCCATTTAAATACACAAACATGTCAGTTTCTATGCTACTTAACATGACAGCAAATTCACCAGTAAATTTATTGCCGAAACACACAAATACTTCAATGTCCTTGGAACAATTTTGTAGAGACACTGTGATGACTATATGGCATTATCATGGTGGTTGTCAAGTTGGTAGGGTTGTCGATAATGATTATAAGGTTCTTGGTGTCCATGCATTGCGCGTAATCGACGGTTCTACCTTTAATCATTCTCCTGGAACTAATCCTCAAGCAACTGTTATGATGCTTGGAAGGTAAAATATACAGTTAGTATATGCTGTATATGAATTTCATTTGTATGTGACAGTGTGTGTACATTGTTGAAATTGCTCCTTTATCTTGTGTTTTCAGATATCTTATGGTACTTGATTTTTTATTAATTTGGTGTGCAGGTATATGGGAGTCAAAATATTGAGAGAGAGATTTGCTGCTGATAAAGCCACTTAATATTGTATAAATAAATTTAACATATGATTTTTATCTATTGATGTTCATCAATTGATGTATGGTCACTGAGAAAATCCACTCTAGACTTAGATTGTATCAAGGTATTATTATTACTCCATAATGAATATATACTACTGGATCTTTGTTCAATTGAATCCCGAAAAATGATTTTTTTTATTTCAATTAGAATGGATGAATACATGGATGTAAGAGTACGAGATTTGTTTGGACTTTGGAGAATTACATATAGAGGGATTGCTTTGGCAGAAATTTTAAACGTAGGCTAGTTTTTTTTCCTTATTAAAAGGGAATCAACAGTGTTCTCCGTTTATCCTTCATGAGTTCAATGCATAATATATGATGCTAATTTGACAACATTAATTCCTCCTTGAGTCCCATTTCTTTCTTGGTATTACATCCCTAATCAAAATTATAATTACTATCGTCGGATTCAAGAACACGGGGTAAAAGAAACGCTAAAAAGGATGAGTAATAACAAGACAGTTGAGACAGACAATATACATATTGAAGTGTGGAAAAGTCTTGGAGACAGAGGTAGTAGATGGCTCACCAAGCTTTTTAACGAAATTATGAGGCCAGAGCAAATACCGGATGAGTGTAGAAGAATCACTTTAATGCCAATTTTTAAGAACAAGGAGAATATATAAAATTGCACAAATTTTAGGGGGATTAAATTTATGAGTCATACTATGAAGTTGTGGGAAAGAATGATTGAACAGAGACTAAGAAAAGAGACTAATTTCAGTGAAAACCAATTCATTTTTATGCCTAAGAGGTCAACAATGAAAGCAATATAGTTACTAAAACGTGTGATGGAGCGGTACCTAATGGATCAAAAGGACTTGCACTTAGTTTCCATTGCTTTGGAGAAGACATGTGATAGAATGCATAGAGAGATTTAATGAAAAACCCTAGAGAAGATAGATGTTAGTGTGACCTACATTGAGCAGTCAAGGATATGTATGAGGGGTCTCGACTAGTATGAGGACGCAAGGTGGAGACACTGAAGATTTTCCCATAACAATAGGATTGCACCAAGGTTCAACATTAAGCCTTATCTTTTCACCATAGTTTTGGATGTACTTACAAAACACATCCAAGAGCGAGCACCAAGATATACGTGTTTTGTATATGATATAGTCTTACTTAAAGAGTTGAAGGAAGAATTAAATGGGAGTTTGGAGACCAGCCTTAGAAACGTATGGTTTTCACAGTAGAAGTAAGATAAAGTCTATGGAATGTATTGAAAGAGGAGAAGCGTTTCTATCGTAGAGGTGAAAGTTGGAGATCATATCTCACCACAAGTTACACAACTTAAATATCTTGGGTCTATAGTACAAAATGACGGAGATATACAAGGGGATATAAACCATCAAATCCAAGTTGGGTGGTTGAAATGGAGGAGGGCCTTAGGTGTTTTATTTGATGTGAAAATACCGCTTAAATTGAAGGAAATTTTTTACCGGACAACGGTAAGACCGACGATGTTGTACGAGACAGAGTGTTGAACATTAAAGAACCCACATGAACATTAAGTAAGCGTGATTGAGATGGGGATATTACGTTGGATGTGTGATAAAACTAGATGAGATAAGATTAGAAATGATGATATTAGAGAGAGTTGGGGTAGCACCTATAGTAGAAAAGATGTTAGAAACTATACTTAGGTTGTTTGAGTATGTAGAGAGAAGACTTGTGAATTTTGTAGTAAAGAAAGTAGATTAGGTGGAGGTGGAGGGGGTTTGATAACTAAAGGTAAAAGTAGACCTAAAACAATAGGGCCTTGCTAACCAATGCCCTGAGGGCTAAGGCCATTGGTTAAGCAATCTATTAGTAGAAATTTTGTCTTGTAAATGCAAGTTTTTACTTTTGTCTTAGTAATAATTACACAACTTTTTGTTGCAAAGTAATTTATTTTAGTACTTTAACCAATGACACTCATTATCATTCTCCAAAAAATTATACTCCCTCCGTCCCTATATGTAAACCCCCTTTGCTTTTTTCACATTTCTTAAGAAAAGTTATCAGTGTAATTAATGTGTGTGTTTTGCGTGTTAATATTACCAAATTATTCTTTGTTTGTATATGTATTAAATTTGACTATTCATATTTCAAGACAAGTTAGTAGTATTAATTAGGGGTATGCTTAGGAAAAAAATAATAAATGCATCTAGTAATTTGAAAAAGGGTTTACATTTAGGGACAAAAATAAAGTCAAATAGGTGCTTAGATATGGGGACGGAGGGAGTAAGAGAAACTATTATGAATGATCTAGAGGTAAATGAGTTGCATAAAGACAAGATTTTTGATAGAACAATAGTACGTCATTTGATTCATGTAGTCGATCCCACTTAATAGAATAATGTTTGATTTATTTTTTTTACAAAATGTTTGGTTGTTGTTGTATGATAAGAAAAACAACATTAAATTTGATTAGTATTATAAAATAACATACTCCCTCCATCTCAGTTTAACTGAGTCAGTTGACCATTTCCCACAGATTAAGAAAAATGTATAAAAGAAATAGAGAGAAAAATAGTTTTGAGTGTCTTTGTTAAGTATTGGTGCATTCTACTTTGTCATAAATGTAAAGTAGAATATATTAAATTGGGAGTGGTGAAAGTAGTAATTAGAGTTATAATTGAAAAAAAGTAATTAATGTTGTATTGAAAAGTGAAATGAGTCAATAGACAATACTCCCTCCATTGTGCAATAGACGACCAAATATGCACTATTGACCTAACATACTTTGACCGTATTTTTCTACTAATATACAAAGATAAATAATATCATATAATATGTTGTTGGATTCGTCTCGATGAATATTTTCAAAATATCAAATTTTTATCATTTTTTTCTAAGAGATAATCCATCCATCTCACAGTAATTGTCTCTTTAGCATTTTTTTTCTTTTCTCAAAATAATTGTCACTTTACAATACCAATGCAGCATTTTTTTTCTCATTATTATACTCTTATTTAATGAATTTCGTTCAACTTAACTACTCCACTAACTACAATTAATAAGAGTATTTTAGTAAATAATATTAATTTTACCGGTGAAATCAACACAATTAATCATTTCTTTAATAATTATGCATAAACTTAAACGCTATAATTTAGAGACGGAGAGAGTAGTAAAATTATTTAAAATCAAAATTGTGCATTGATATATGTGACAAGGACAATTGTAATTTTTTTTCTCCAAAAATATCCTATGTAAAAAAAAACTCAATTATTTGGTTCTAATAAAAATGCACGAGGGCCAAATCATAACCTAACTAACACCAAATAAAGAGTCAAATACAGGCTTCTGCGCTGCACTCGTGGGGTCAACATACACAAGCCATATGACGTTCGTGCAAAGCGAGGGAAAAATATAGTCATTTAATGACTTCAATCAATCAAATACTATAAGGTTTTGTTATTGGCAACGTGAACCGCGAGGCACCCAAAATTAATACTACTTCAATAGTGACAACAATAACTACAACTTGTCAACAAAAAAGAAACAATAACTACAAATTTTTTGTGTTTGAGGACCGTGGACAGATACAGTGACTGCAACTTCAAAGTATAAATTTAAGACTATAGTAAAGTATCAGATCAAATTATATGCTCGCTTCATCTCTATTATAAGAAAAAATTCACTTTAATACATGAGTATTGTACTTTGAAGGCATTATAATCAATAGATTCATTTTACTTATAATTATGTCAAACTTTAATAATCTCAATCGGGTTACTCTCAAAATAATGAGATTTAGAACGGAAAAATGTCTGTTACTTTTAATCAGCAGTGGCGTATCCAGGATCCTGGGTCAGGAGATGCAAAAACTATTTAACCTTAAAATATAAAAATAAATATGAGATTAGTAATTAGTATGTACAAAAATCTGTAGAGAGGAAATAAAAAAAAGTTAGATGTGTGAAAATGAGATGTAAATAATAATTTTAAACACATTGATCCTCGACTCAATTAAGACGCAACTTAGACACTTGATCATTGAGTTATCGATCAAATCAATGAGTCATTAATTAGTTGAACTCAGCGGCGAAGCTAACCCAAATTTTAGGAGTAAAAAAATTATGAACCTTGTTTTTACAGTTTTTTGTTGTTGACAAAACTCTATGTATAATTACTATAGAGATTGTCAAGTGTCAAAATAAAAATAATAAAAATTACTTATCAAGCAATAGTTTTTTTGGCTTTCCTCCTAAATAGACATGACAATTCCGTATATATATTAATTTTTTTTAAAAAAAAAAAGCAATGAAATATACAATTATAAAAAAATATAGACTGCCTCTCTCAAAAATTAAAATCAAATAAAAGGTTAATCTTCAAAAAGATAATGAATAAGGTCAGAAATATGTATCGTAAAATAATCAAAAAAATAATATTAAGTGGTGTATAACAATCAACTTAAAACTGGGCCATTGGAGTGATGTGATAAAGCCCAAATTACTAGTCAGAAAAACCCCTAACTTGGAAATAAAACTCATCCGACTTCACATTTTTTAGATCGTAGCCGCCGCTTTGGCCTTTTATATCTTCTGCACATATGCTCTGCTCATTCACTCTTGTTCCTTTTTCTCTGCTCTGCAATGCAATTTTATTTCCCAACTGTCTTCATCTTGCACGTATTTCCTCGATTGGGTCTCTTGGATCAGGGTGTGCAAAACCAAAATTTTAGAGTGTTCAATATGCATAAAAATAAGATTGTAAGTGTAATTTTTAGAAGTTCAGGGTGTGCAGGTGCACACCCTCACTTGAATGTAGATCCGCCCCTGTTAATTAGACCTCCCCTCCTAATAACATTGCATGTACCGGAACCACATAGAAGATTAGAAAACAACAAAATAGACTAATATTGTTAAAATTTGAGTTAGACCTAACTTAATCTTACAAAAAAACAGTTTGTAAAGTAAAGAATATCTCTACTTATGTTATACCGACAAATACGCAAAGTATATGTGTAACATGATACTTGCCTTAATCTTCTGAATCCAAGGTATTCCCGACCGAAAGCTATGAACTATATTTGGCTTTCTCTTAGGAATTTAGATGACTAATTGTTGATTTTCATTTTTGTTTTACATAGATAAAATGACATATAATCATCGAAACTCACACACAATTAAGAGGTCTGAGTTCGAACCCCAACACGACATCTGACCTAACAATTTTGACATTTTTGTTGGTTGAATTAAAACTTATGGATAATTAGTCAATAATCCTAACTTGAATTTTTAAAAAATAATTAATTTCCTTAATTTATATATTTCTGGAGAAAGAAAAAAAACTATCCGAATTAAGGCAAGACAAATTAAGGTACACACTAAGGCATGAACAATCGTGTGATGGTAATTAAAAGTCAAGTCACAGCAGAGAGCTCCATTACCTACGGGTTAAGTTTAATTTAAGTGCGTCACGCCTCTAACGTAGCAGCTAGCTTGCCGCCAAGTCAATTAACGATTTGGGTACGCGGATACGTCAATTTTTCAAAATTTAGGATACGATACGGCTAAGATATATTAACAAAATATTTATACTAAAACTTATATGTATGTAAAATGCTTGAAGAAAATAAACATTGAGTAAAAGAACTCGACACAAATTTTATCTAATGTTGATTAACTGAATCACCTCTCTCTCGTTACCTTCATCTACAAGAAATATAATTTTAAGCGGTTCATCGAGAAACAATTCTAGTGATGCATATCTAAAATTGAATAATATACATCTCTAATGAATATTTACAACATTTTCTCACTTTTTTACTCTTCATTTTTTTTCTAGGATACGTATATGTGAAGAATCTTATAAGTGTTCTTGTGTATCTGCGGAGTATCATATAAGTATCTGTTAAAATATTTAAAAATTTAAATAATTAATTCCGATACTTCGTGGGTGCGTATCCGTGAGTTTCCGTGGAGTATTTGTATCTGATACGGGTACGTCTCCATTTGAGAGTATCCGGACTTCATAGACTAGTACTATTAATTATCTTTGGTCAGCCAACCATGTCTATTTTACTTTGTAGGTCTTGCTAACTTAAATGGTGTCGTTGGAGCACCGATTAAAGAATAAAAAATAATTTTTGTTTTAGAATTTCTTTAAAAAAAATTGTTTTAGAAATATAAACATTTATTTTTTTATTAAGTAATAATTCTTTTATTTTTTAATAAAAATTTACTTGTTTTGATTGCTTAATCAATAACCTTGAGACACTTTTAACATTCTCTTTGCTTAATTAATTAATTTCATCCCTATCATTTTGATTAATCTTCAAAGAATACAAATATAAAATGCAAATGCCATAGATATATATGGCGTCATATTTGTTTTTAAAATCAAAAATATATTATTACCTAAAAAAGAGTTTGGCAAGTGATTAATAATAAGTGATTAAGGGTTGTACCATTTTAGTAATTAGTAATAAGCCATATAAATAAATAAATAAATAAATAATATAATAAATTGGGAAGCATGGAACACGAGTACGGCTATGTTGCAAGACCCACAAAGTAACGGCACATGATATGTAAAGTTGAAGTCAACACTGTCCTAAGTATAGTTATTAAATTGCTCAAAAAAAAGAAAGTATAGTTATTAAAGGAACTTTTCATTTTCTATATAAAATAAGAGCAATGCTATACATCAAGAAAGGTTTTATCAAAAAAAATTCAAGAATGACATGGCAGAATAATCACTCTTAGATTTTATCAAGAAATTGTCCTGAAATTAATGTTAGCCAATAAAATCTCTGTCTGACCGGAAATCATGGGGTGGTGGGTGTTATGTACTTTTTTTTAATGAAAGGTTAATAAATGAGACTGAAATCTAAGGGTGATTATTGTGTCATGTCATTCTTGAATCTTTCTTGATAAAATCATTCTTGATATCTATATTTTCCATAAAATAAATGGCCCTTCAACAGTGCATGTGGTTAGCTGTTTGTTTGAGATTCACTCCTTTTCTGTTCTACAGAATCTTTTTATATTCATTGGTTAAATACTATATAAATTAAGACAATCATTCAGTCAATTATAGATCATTATGTATGTTCGGACAATAATCACGTGTTTAACAAATCTAAAATACGATGGTTTAGAAGGAATTAATAAAATATACTAATTTATTTTTAATAAAATGAATTATTGATTAGTATTATATGTTCTATATTCTATAATGATAATATACATGTATAAATTATACTATTGATTTTGTTTAGACATAGTAAAGTAAAAAACCAAAAGGACTGGCGTGTAACTTTTTTTATTTTAAATTGTATAATAGTCGAACTCACATACACTAAATACTAAGTTGAGGATTATGGACTAGTAAGATAAAGAGATTAACGGCTAAATCACATGTCAATGCAATAGTTAACAATTTGAGATGTTACTCGCAGGACAACTCAAGATCAGCTGTCTAAAAGTGAGTAAATTTGATTTTATCCGATCCAAACACAATAGTATACATGATGAAACACATAGGAGAGAAATTCTAGGATTAATATACCATTATAAGAAGAGTGAAAACATATGAAAAGATGACAGATTAAATATTTCCCTAATTGAGGTATTTCCTGAGGGCGTAGATGTATGGCTGGTTTTTTAAAATTATAATGATAGTAGCTATTTACCTATAGAGCTCAACTTACCATAATGGTTTGAGTAGTTATTATACTTGGGTGCCCTATCCAACTCTGAAACATATTTTACACAATAAATTTCATTTATACATTTTATTTTATCACATTTATATTTGCTCCAATCGATAAAGAAAACTCAAATCACGATGCTACGCAAGAAAAAAAACTTCCTTTTTAAAATCGTCCCTTTCGTTCATTAGATTTTCTAAAAGATATATTTGTTAAACGATCTTGTTACTCTCAAAATATGAAAGTCTTGATAATGTGAAACTATAATACAATCTCAATGTTCGCCTTCACGTCTGCCGTAGGTCCTTAGTCCAAATCTTTAACCCGACTCTAATATAATGTCAAATGAGCTTGAATCTAACTCCAAAAATTTAGCTCAAAAAATTATGGTGTCTAACCATATATATACTCAAACCATGATAATGTTGGATTCCAATGGAACTTCAACAATACTCACACCATCTCAAATTATAAGAAAAATAATTATTTCACACCTATTATTAAGAAAACTAAAAATAGTAATTTGTAGTATAATTTCTTGTGTTATCCTTGGAATAAGTTTTATAGAAATATGTAAAAACAATTTTCATTGGTTATTAATTATAGATAAAATGAAAGGGAGAGCAAAATGAATTCAACTTGATTTAATTTCTCTTTAAAGATATAATTTTTTGAAATAACATAATTAAATATGATAAAAGTTGATCTTTTTGTTTATAATTTGGGACAAAGAAAATAAGTTTTTTTCTTCTTATAATCCATTAAAGCAAATTTGAATCAATGGAAAAAAAATAGAATGCTTCATTTTTTTTTGGAGAGAAATAGAATGCTTCATAGTTGCCAACACATCTATGAAACATAAATTCTTCATTTTACTCAATATATCTCAATTAGCCACTGTCAATTAAATAATTTATAGAGATACAAAAATGAAGTGTTTTATGAGGGTTAGGATTCTATCTATTTAGAAAAAATTAGGAAAATTACCCCTCAACATAATACGGTTGTTGGAAGTTACTGGCTTAATTAATAACAGAAAAGGACAAGGGTAGTTAGCCACGTTATACGTGGTATATACCCTCGTGGTATATCATGCAAAATGGCAATCAATGGTAAATAAACAGAAAAAGAAAGGTCCCTTCAGGTAGAAAAAAGAGCCTTCTTTGTATTTCTCGCGGAAACTCACAAACTTCGCATTTTTTCCATTTTTTGTTCGTTTAAAACACAAACCAGCTGGCTTCGCTATCTCTAAATTTAATTATCTCTTAAATACAATTTCATCCTTGAAAAACTATGAAGTATGATTTTTTTTCCTCAAAAAAAACAATTTCATCCTTCGTAGTTTTTCAAATATCAATTTAGTCTCGCACAAAAATTAAAAGTCCAAATAATCTCTTATATTTTTGTACGATAGACAAATTAATCTTTTATTAAAAATCATGAAAATGTCAAAAATGATTTTGGATTTAATTTTGTCTAAAAAAAGTTGTCAAGGCTCTTATCATACATTTGTTTTAGATGTCATATGTAAAAGCAACTCAGTTAATAATTGCAAAAACGATAATATATAGAGGTCATAATTTAAACTACTGTTCATTTTATCTAAACTTTAACCACTAAATTTTAAAAAAATTGTTTTAAATAAATAAAATAATAATATTTATTGCAAACTTTCAAGCGGTCGAGGTTTGAACCCTGACTATAGTTAATAATTATGATATTTTGTTTAGGAGAATTATTATATTGTTATGGTGGGTGTATTTATTTATATATAAATACAGGTAAAGTTGGCTAAACATTACATGTGATTAACAAACAGACAGACAAACAAACAAACACCTTGGCAACTCTCTCTTATTCATTCAGCGCAATTCTTCAACTCTCTCTTCATTCCTTTCATTTGAACAAGAGAAAGAAAGTGAAGGTTTTGATTTGAATCAAGAAATGGCACCAGCTGCAAAGAACGTTGGAATTCTTGCTCTTGACATCTACTTCCCTCCTAACTGCGTTCAACAGGTAACATAACACCGCTTCTTCTTAAGATTCTTCATTCTTCCATCTTCATTTAGCTAATCACGTACTTAATCATTCATGATTACCACTTTTATTTCCTAATCATTCAATTAATTCTACTGGAAAACTAACGCTTCTAAGCTCTCTGATTTATTTTCAACTTTTCATATTAATGTCAGTCATATTAATGTGGATTAATCATTCTTCTATGCTTTTTTTTTTTTAAAAAAAAAAAATTAGAAAAAAGGTGTTTATAATGATTAGTGATGTTAATTGAAATTACTTTAACCTCTTTTTGTTTTTTCACTTTTTAATTAAGGTTTTAATCTTGTTTATGATGCAGGAAGCATTGGAGGCTCATGATGGTGCAAGTAAAGGGAAATATACAATTGGACTTGGACAAGATTGCATGTCATTTTGCTCTGATGTTGAAGATGTCATCTCAATGAGGTTTCTTTCTTGTCTTTTGGCTGTGTATTATGTTTCGAGTTGTCATTGCTTCCGAATTATCATCTATGAAGCACCAACACAGACACCAGACACGACACTACACTGATAATAATTTGAGAAAATGACATACTTCAATGTCATTACTTGTGCCAGTGTTGTGTTGGTGTCATACTGCGACATGTCGAACACCAGATACGCCTTCAAATCAGAAGTGATGGTGCTACAATCATTTATTGATTAGGATATCATAAACATATGACATGAGATTTGGTGATTTTAAAGCAAGTTTTACAGATTACAAACTTTGCATTTTGATTTGATTTATCATTATTTAGGAACATGTAAATTGGTGATTTGGTAAATACGACTCATGATGGTGTTGAACCATTTAAAACCTTGTCAAGGTGTTTTAATTTTTGAATTATGAACAGCTACAAATACTGTCACTTTTAGTCTTTTATTACCGTCTTGTGCGAAGCGAATCTGCTGTATCTGTGTTTAATATTTGATAAGGCTTCAATGCTGAAGCTTTATATTCGATTTTGTAACTGATCATTTTCCTAACCTTATTTTTTTGATGATTATTATTGCATCTGCAGTTTGACAGTGGTTTCTACACTTCTTGAGAAGTATGAGATCGATCCTAAACAGATTGGTCGTCTGGAAGTAGGTAGTGAAACTGTGATTGACAAGAGCAAATCCATCAAGTCATTCTTGATGCAGATCTTTGAGGTATCTTTTCATTGTCTAACCACTTGGATATGTGATTCTCACTGTCAAAGTAGACTGATTATTGTTTAAATGTCAATCTAAGTACCTATTTGCATGGTGATTAAACCTTAGTTTCAAGTATTTAAACTTGGATTGCAAGCTCTTAAGCAGTCAATCTTGTGTATATCAAACAGAGCTTGCAGCTAAAGAGACATATAGTTAGCTATGCAGTATGCTCTTTTCATCCTGAATCTATAACCTTAGTAGTAGCAACGGGTGACTGTTTTCATGTAAAGTTATTAATTAATTTTTCACTCTCTGATATATTATAGGATGTGGTTGGTGTTAATAATCAGATCGGATTGATTCTGTTTGTCTTGTTATTTTCTTAATCAAACAGTTTTTCTACATAGCTTTCTAATACAATATTTATTTATTTGTCTGGAACAAACAGAAATATGAAAATACTGACATTGAAGGTGTTGATTCAACTAATGCTTGCTATGGAGGAACTGCCGCTTTGTTCAATTGTGTCAATTGGGTGGAGAGCAATTCATGGGATGGACGTTATGGACTTGTTGTCTGTACTGACAGTGCAGTAAGATAGTTTCCTAATTATATGTTGCCTCTAGACCATATTCAGTAATAATAAACCTTGTTTCCTTGTACGTGATTATAAGAACACTACAAGTTCTGAACTAAAAAATTCATGTCCTGGATTCTGTCACAATGTTGGGGAGTTGATGAATCAATGCTTACTTTCTCAGGTCTATGCTGAAGGCCCTGCTCGACCTACCGGAGGAGCTGCTGCTATTGCCATGCTAATTGGTCCCGATGCTCCTATTTCTTTTGAAAGCAAATTGAGGGGAAGTCATATGGCTCATGTTTATGATTTTTACAAACCTGACCTTGCTAGTGAATATCCTGTAAGCTTTTCAATCCATTTTCATTGCTGTCACTTGTCAGAACATTTTACTTTGGGATCATATAATTTGAAAAATAAATTCCAATTGTTTTTCCATTGTGATGATCAAAGCATTCTTACAACTTTAATTTGGCTTTGATATGCCATGAAGGATAACATTGTTGTTCATGTCTGTTCTTTACTTCTATGTCATCCACAAATAGCATTTCAGGATACCAAGTCATTAAATCCACATTATTTTTGTGCTGTAGGTTGTCGACGGAAAGCTTTCACAAACATGTTACCTCATGGCTCTTGATACTTGCTTTAAAAATTTCTGTCAAAAGTAAGTCTCAAATCTCAATTTTGTTTCTTATGAACTTATTATTTATGTATAATATTAATTAACTAGGGGATGGAATGAGTCAGCTCAAATAATCTAATATTTTTCTTTTGTTGATTCAACATTTTGTTGTCTTTATGCAAGTTGGGTCTGACCTGGCCCTTATTGAAAATTTTATTATAAACTACAACTCATTTTCGAGTTCTGAATCTTAAATGAGGATGTAAACTGGTGCCTGCCAATGTTTTCTTTGGTGAAAATGCAGATTTCGTTGTACATTAGGACATTAATATTCTTAATGGTGCCGGCCAATGTTTAAATGGAAAGAGCTGAGTGCATGAGTGAAGGAATGAATTTGGGTCAAATGTGAAACTGAGCTTCTGTGCTGATTAGAATTCCACTTAGTGGTGGAAAAGTAATCTACTAAATAAATAAATCTAATAATATAATGGTGTTATTACGATATTAAAGCCTAAAGTATAATATAGCAATATATTTGTTAAAAATATTATTCTAATTCTGAATTAGCTTGAATCGACAACGGTTATATGTATTTGTGTGTATCCTTAAACCTCTTTCTGTATTTGTACTAAGACTGATGTTGTCTTTAAAACATTAGCAATAACTTATTGACCAAATATCTAATTATGTTTTTGCAGATATGAGAAACACGAGGGAAAACAATTTTCTCTTTCTGATGCTGACTACTTTGTATTCCACTCTCCTTATAACAAGGTAGTTTAGACTTTTAAGCATTTAGTATCTAATATTGTAACTTTCAATGATGCTTAATAATGCTCCCTGTATGTGTTCAATATATTTTTGTGTCCGACTTAAAAATGATATGGATGGTTAGTATTTTGGTTTGTATATTTCTTTTAATACTTCAACTTCTGCAGCTTGTGCAAAAAAGTTTTGCTCGTTTGGTCTTCAGTGACTTCTTGAGGAATCCCAGGTTCTCATCATTTATCCCTCCTCTAGAAAACTTTTTAATTTTTATTCAGTTAATGCATAGGTGGTTAAATATTGATTATGATTGTAGCTCTAAGGATGAGGTTACCCAAGAAAAGCTTGGACCTTTTACAACTTTGTCTGATGACGAGAGCTACCAAAGCCGGGATCTTGAAAAGGTATGTGATTCTATATAAACTATTCTGTCAAAATCAGACAGTAGAGAAAATATTTGCTGACAATGTACAATGTTATTTATTTTGAAGGCATCCCAACAAGTTGCAAAGCCTCTATATGATGAGAAGGTACAACCATCTACTTTGATACCAAAGCAAGTTGGTAACATGTACACTGCATCCATCTATGCAGCATTTGCATCCCTTCTTCACAACAAAAATAGCTCACTGGTAAATGTTCTGACCACTATCTATGACAAATATAGCTTTCTCGCTACCATGTTACCTGTTTTCTAATAAATATTTATGCTTGAAATTTTCAGGAAGGTAAGAGGGTGATATTATTCTCATACGGAAGTGGCTTAACTGCCACAATGTTTTCCTTGCAATTACGTGAAACTAAACATCCATTTAGTTTGTCAAACATTGCCCGAGTGATGGATGTTGCTGAAAAGTTGAAGTCAAGACATGAGGTATTGATCCATAAACATCTAGTCAGATATGAAAGTATTCAACAAGTGTTCATTAGCTTTGATATTAAATTGAATATATAACTACAATAAAAACATACATATGCATGTTCTAACAAATATTTTGACATACAACTGATAAGTTTCTAAATGAACAGAGATACAGATTGGTGTTTGAATTATTTTTTCTATTTCCTTTTAGTTGTGCTCCTACAAAAATTTTGATGCCTCAAAAAGATTTAGATAGTTTCTTTAAAATTTCCTAGAGTATGTCAATATGTTTGTTAATAGAGTTTATTAAAATGCTGGAACAGAGTACTATGTTGTATAGTCTTTGATGAATACATGCTTTTTGAATTGCAGTTTCCTCCACAGAAGTTCATTGAAACACTGAAGCTAATGGAACATAGGTATGGTGCCAAGGATTATGTAACAAGCAAGGACAGTAGCCTTTTGGCTCCAGGCACATTCTATCTCACCGAAGTTGATACCATGTATCGTAGATTCTATACAACGAAATCTAGTGAAAGCAATTTGACTCCTGCAGTCAACGGTTTGTCTGTCAATGGTCACTGATGGCTAGCATCTATGCAACGAACAATAAATGGAATTAAGTTCCACATTGAGTGAAGGGTAGTCTTTGTATTGGTTTTGCAAGGGAAAGCAAATGTTTTCTGCAGTTGCAATTGCTCAGTTCAAATATTGTATGAGTCAAAAAATTGTTCTAATATTGTATTTTACCCTTTAAAATGTTACTTTGAAGTCAAAAATTTATATTTTTAGGTTACTTGTTTCATTTTAATGATTAAAAAAATTCGAAAATACATGTTCATAGTAGTGGTGAACCTCTAGAATATATCTCCAATGGCATAGTGATAGTGGTCAGTGGTCACAGCCTCACAAGAAGTCTGGCCATCCAACAAGTAAAGTGTCCTACCTTGGACCCACCCTTCTGCGCATTTAACTATCTTTGTCAGACTGTGCTTTCTCTTTCCTTCCATAGTTCCAAATAAAACTCCAATGAATTTTTTTTAGAAATTAAATTAGTTTGATATCAGAGTAAATTGAATCTCAAAGCTTGAGAAAGAGCATGCTCCAAGATTTCAAGTCAACACCATTAAATCAACCCAAGTGTGTTCCAAAATCAATATTAAATCAAGAGAACATAACAAAATGAAAGCACTCACCCAACACAAGAAGTTATTATGTTGTCAAAATTTAGCAAAAGTGGAGTAGACATCTCTTTCATACGGTCCACAATAATAGAGACATTAAACACGTCAGAGAAACTATACTCATTCATCAATTTTTAAATGAGAATTTTATTTGAACAATTATATTTTAGGATAATTTGTGGGACAATTAAAATATGTAAAGAAATGTAGGTATTGACACAAAAATCAAAACGATAGAGAGAAAGTAAATACAAGAGGTGTGTTATTTTTTGACAAAAGAGATGTGTTATTTGAACAATTATTTGCTTGACAACTTATGAAACAACCATGAATTTACATAGATAAATAGATATTAACACGAAAACCAAAGCAATGGAGAGAAACAAAGTAAAAATATAATGTGAGCATGAGAAGAAATGTTGTCACAAAAATTGTCACAAATTGATAATACAAATATCATTTCTCAAATACAATGTGAGTATGAGAGAGAAAATTATCACAAAATGATTGATTAAATATCATTTCGCTTAAAAGTGCTCTAACCATTAAATGTCAAATCAAAGCCAAAATCATCATAACATCAAACTCTGGACCCAGAAATACAAAGACAGAAAACCAGTCCTAACTACCCACACATAATACATCAAACTACGAAAGAGAAATAAGATGCAGTAAATAAATGCAATTTAAAGTCTTGGGTGCTACCAACACAATAAACAATTTCCAGACTCAAATTTTGAAGTCTTACTTGTTTATTCTTCATTCAGATCTCAATAAAAAAAACATGTGTTCATCGAAGAATCAATTTTCATCTGAATCAATTTTTTCAAGCTTTTCAATTTGGGCAAAATAAATTCTCCCTACCTACAACATACTTTTTTGTTTTTAAACAAAGAGTGCAAATGCATTACAGGACAACCAAAATATCCCAACTATGTTGGCATTCGTTGACCGGCGCTATCATCTGTGGCACTCTAGAAATATTTATTACCTACAACGTACACTACATGTTGTTGGCTGTTCGACCCTTCATAATGTTAGGCTAATAAGAGTTCAAGTGTAATTAGTCTTAGTGGTTTTGCTGTAGTTTCAAGAGATTACTTGAAATGCAAGTAATCTAGCTTGAAATGCAATTTATGTATTGTAAATGTTTGAATTGCAGAGAAGGTGTATCTCCCTTCCCTTTTTTTCTTGCTAAACTTTCATTCAACAATTATTAAGAGCAAAGAGACTACTTAATAATTATTAAGAGAGTAAGAGACTATACTTTAATTCAAAAATGCTTTTCATATCATATCTTCTCTCATCTCCTTCATTCTAAAGGCAGTCACTGGAAAGAAGTTTCATTCAATGCATCAAGTTTTTCATATTTGTTTGGTTGAAGGTAAGCTCCAACATTTCTCCTGAACTATTAAAATATGTACGGTAACTATTAAAAGTAATAGAATAACGGAAAGACGAGCACATTAGTGCGTGTCTTGACCCTAGTAACAATCAAGTTTCATTGATATAAAAAGGTAATAGTAATTTGACAAAACTTAAAGTAATCTGGGGTAGGACAATACCTAAAATCAATAAGTTCAATTCAATCCTTAGTACTCCAACTAAATGAAAAAAAATCCTTAAGTAACTAGTAAACTAGTTGTTGACAAAGTTTGATAAATGAGAGGATATGGATGAAAATGTTCAAATTGTGAGATTTTCTTGAAGTACAGTAAAGGTGCCCTTTATGTTCCCACCAACATCAGGGAATGTTTCACAGCCAACAAGAGGTTTCACAATGCCCTTTGAATCAACCTCAAGTGGGTATTTTAGTAAATGACCATTCATTTCAGTTACTTCATCAGCCACATATTGTCTCCAGTTATACTCACTCAATGACCTTATTCTTCTCACACATTCAATGCTCTCTGGTTGCTTGAAACATTCTTCCACACCTCCTATGTGCTCACTCCATAGTGACATTCTATAACCATGCACCTGAACACATACACATGCACCAAACACAACACAATCATCGTAAAAAGCTAGTAGCAAACATAAGCAGTTATATGATAAACGTTTATGGTTTGTTATAGAAGTAGTTCTTTCGAAAAGTCTCGCAAGTGTTTAACTCAGATAAGTCAAATGGAATAGATTTGTTATAGAAATAACTTATACATAAACACTTATATGATAAATGTTTATGGTTTAAGCGCTTAATTAAGACATTTATCCAAAACATGGTCTTAGACACGTGAAGTATCAAGTCATTCTTTTATAAATACAAAATAGAGCAAATAGAAGTGCTTCTGAATTCATAAATCTTACCTGGCCATGAGGTTTAGAATGCTTGGTTGCCCAAGTATGATTAGGCTGATATGCTCCCATTGCAATTTCTGTGTCTCTAGTGCCTTCCATTGATCTTTGATTTATGTTGGCAGATCCCATTAACACATATTCATCATCCACTATCATTCCTTTTGAATGAACATATATCATGAATCTTCTGTTCTTTTGAGTGAGTACCTATAGGTCCAAAATATGCAAACAATAGTGATAAACTAACTTGATCAAGAGGCACAAAAGGAAAAAATTTCAAGTTCACTTAAAGAGAGGAAAAACAAAATACCTGAGGATTGTTTTGTCCTGTAGGTTTTACAACATTTGAAATGTTTTCATTATCGGCGAGCTCGCGATTGCCAAGGCAAAAGAAATTCAAGTAGTCCTGTGGTTCATACTCATTTTCAAGTCCAGCCTCCTCTAATGCCTTGTAAATTGTTCCATACATCATTTGCATTGTTTTGAACTGCCAAAATCAAAATTTAATAGTTTAGGATAATTTGATAATACAAAGCGCACATATTTGAGAGTTTCTTTTAGCTTAATATCAATGTTTGAGAAGAAAATCTTCTTAATCATTATGCCATGAAAATAGAGATTTTTATGGTTTATAACATGACACCATTTCAAGTGGTAAAGGAAGCTTACCTGCCAAAGGAGAATCCTTTGAGTAGCTGTACTTGAGGGTACACCTTCAGGCCACATAGGAATCACAATATACACAGAGAATCTTTCTTTCTGTTTGATTTTGTTGGCTATTTTTAGCGCAATTTCCATCGGAATTAAGTTGTTTGCACCTGTGTATAAAAGAAAAGGAATGAATATAACAAGGATGCCTGTTGCAACATATATATTATAACATATTTAAATAGTAAATACATAAATACTTGATAAGAGTAATTTATTTAATAAAAGTATTATTATTCTCAGTTTCTCACTCTTATATTTACACACTTTTCTTAATCTGTAAGAAACAGTCAAATATGTCGATTATTGTGGAACACATGGAGTATCATTTTATTGGTTTTAGAACTCAATACTCACCGAGGTCTTTGAAAGATTCCCAATTATATGACGAGCCAAGAAAATATTGATTCTCAATATAAATGAACTTCTGTGCTGCTCTGATTGCTTTGACATATGCAGAATGTATGCTCATGTCTATCATTACATTCTTCCCACAAACCAAGTTCTGTTCAATGAAGTAAGCATAGTCAGCTCTTTGTTTCACACTTAACATAACAAAAAAGCTAAATTTGATAATAGAAGGAAGTCACTTCACCCTTTGTATTGCATCTTTCGGTTCTTTTGGAAATCCTTTCACAGAATTGGAATCAATCGAACGGAAGATCTTAAAATTTAAAGAATATAATAAACAATTAGATACATCAAAATTGAATAAGTTTCTTTAAGGGAATGAGAATTCAATCAATCTAAGATACCTGAACATGCCAAGTCTCCTTGTTATGCTCATCAAGGCAAGGTACTTCATCAATGCCAATAATGTCAGAAGTTCTGTCAATTTTCAGTAACGAATCATCATTTGAAGTTTTCATCTTTTGAAGTGTAGTCATTTTTAATGCCATCAACCAACGCTCCTCAAAATTGGTGAGGATGTCATAGGCAGCAGGACCATCAACTTTGGAATGCAAGTCATGCCA
>Ga0315914_1004645_pt1 | contig 20464 bp, 10 predicted proteins | sample MpolenodulesMG_FD_203920 | JGI IMG/M metagenome (GOLD analysis project Ga0315914, IMG submission 203920) | Medicago polymorpha root nodule microbial communities from Los Angeles, California, United States - elongated nodules | ecosystem: Host-associated > Plants > Roots > Nodule | place: USA... | reverse complement strand
CCAATTTCTAAAAACCTAAAAATGTTATTTTTCTTCAAAAAATCTTAAATTTCAACAAAAAAAATGCAATAAGGTAGGATAAGCAACACTTACTTAATATTGTGGGAGAATTTGAGTTTGAGTGGCGCAAGAATGAAGAAAATCGAATTAGAAGCGAAAAAAAATCGTATTTGAGAAGTTTGAAAATATGGGTGTTTTGGTTTTGTTCTGCTGAATATAGATTTAAGTTACGCTGCGTGACTTAACTAACGCGGTGTGACTTAAGTGGCGCAAAATCATAAGGTACGTTAGTTAAGTCACGCAGCGTGACTTAACTAACGCAGGGGTATATTTGAAAATAATGCAGGGCGCGAGTGTTTTGTGCAGGGGGAAGAGCAGAAATCCAGAAAGTTGACAGGTGGGTCACACGTCAAACATTTGGAGCCACCTTGCTCTGGTCCAAGCCACATACACATAGTCTCACTCATATATGTGACTAGTTGAGCCTTTCATAGTCTTACCACATTATTCGAGGACCGGGTTCCCCGGCAAAGTAGCTCACATTCTATGCTTGCTTAAGACCATATATCCCTCTTGTTTGATGAATTGACATAGACCTTCATTAGTCATTATTTGGAGTCTACTTTCTTTAATTGCTTGAATGCATACTTGTAAATAACATGTTCAGTCTAAATGTACAGAAATAGAAAAGCGACAAGACATTTGATTCTTTTGTTTCAGATCCTAATGCTTCCTTATTTACCAAACTCTGCAAATAATTTGTTATAACATAGGAGAGGTGCCTGTGTTACAAAGGAAGTTTATATTTCTATCCATGATGTGTTTGTGAAAATACTGTGCATATTTTTATGGTGTTTTAGCTGAATTGCTAACTGTGTTGGATTATGGGACTATACATGGCTATGCTCCCATATCCAATATTGACTTTTGATTGCACACTTGTAACTTGAGGGGTAATGCTAGCACAATAGATTCAGTATAAGAAACACACGAATTATTACCTTTTAAGGGTGAAACAACAATAGCTCTGCATTTGTGGCTAGAAATTGAAGAATACGATTAATTCTCATCGTGTTGTGAATAGTGTTTTTTGTAAACACTGTCATTTTCCTTATATCTACTAAGTATATAAATCGAAGTTTTTTTTGGTCAATAATATATTTTACGTGACATTTTATATTTGTGTCATTTGAAACGGAATTTGTTTTTGAAATCATATTATTGGTAGAAAGTATCTAACATTGTATTAAATTAATAATCTTCATTAGAGAACTTGTTTGGATGAGTTCTCTCTACCCAATCATGTTTTTTCCATACACAAAAGACAGAGTTTAAACTTCTGATCACTTGTTTAAAGTGTCCAACTCTCTTACTACTCAGATCGACCTTAATTGAATATGTTCCTTTTAATCCCGTCCTTTTCTTACAACACACCCCAATTAGATTTTATAATTGAATAGCCTTATTTTCTTGCATAATCAGCATCGCAAATGATGCAAAAGCCAGCTGAAGAGGACATATAATCCCAGCTGGAGTTTGCCAAGTTCCGATGTGACACTATTTGCTCAAAATGCAATGGTCCAAATCATTCTGCACCACGGAATCAGAAGAAACAATATACTACCAACACAAAAGAATGTCTTATCTAATCTAAATTATGTTGTTGTACTTGTAATTATCTTTCCATCTTATACAAGTTTAAGTTAAATTGTTAGTAAATAATGAAGCACAGCTTCTGCTTGCATTATGTATATATACATGTACTTCTTTTCCTCTACCATTTAACAAATTTATTTAAGTATAGTTTGTTTCATGATTTTTTTTTTTTTTTTTAATCTCTGTTGTTACTGCTTTTTCTGTCTACTTTTTGCTTCATTTTGAATAGGATTTTAGATACAAAATGCTTTGTTAGTTGAGATTCTTCACATATTGCTCCCAAGGACAGAGTGGCTTCCAATAGTTATAAGGCAAACTCGAGTTGAAATCTAGCTGTTTGAGTCCAAATGATCAAAGTTGATATAATAACAATAAACATTCGATTTAATCTCTAAAGTATCACCCTTTCCGAACTATTTATTATTTCATATGTTTTGAAGACTAGATTGAATAGGGAGTAATTGTTGATTTATTTTAGGCTTAATAGTAGTTTTAACTCCCTAACTTTCCCAAAGTTTGCGATTTTGGCCCCTGAGAAAATAAACAACAAAACCGCCTCCTAAGTTTTGCATATGTGACAGTTTTGGCCCCTAAGACCAATTTTGATTCGGTCTACGCTGACGTGACACCTTAAATGAGGTGCCACGTGTTATTTTTTTCCTTGGGGGACCAAAACTGCTACAGTTGCAAAACTTAAGAGTCAGTTTTGTAGTTTTTTCTTAAGGGGCGAAAACTGCTATTAAGCATTTATTCTAATAGCAATGAATGCAATGAAATATAAAAAGAGAGATGCCCCACTGAATAATTAAGAATAGGAAAATGGTCAAACCCAGTTTCATCAATACAAGATTCTGGTCATGTATTTATTGTGATTTTAATTATTGGCTTATAAAAAATATAGTATAGCCGAAATACTACACAGTTACACAGAACCAATAATGTTTAAAAGGATCTTGGATTATGTTCTGAATTCGACGAAGCTATTGGTTCAATAAATGTCTAATTGTCAGTGAAATGATGTGCCATAGAAAATTATGTGAAAAAAACAAACCGAAGTATCTTGAAACTTATTGACCAATACAAAGAAAGAAAAGAGAAAATATACATAGATAAATATTTTTCTTATATGCATGCACATGCACCTTTGCAGTCTCTGATAATTAGAGGTGGTTACTACCTTTATAATTATTTAGAGACAAAAAGACTGCTAATGATGATGATAAGAGATTAAAATATAGCACCAATGATGATAATTGATTTGTATCTTGGACCTATATGAAAGTTTTATCCATAATTTTATTGGCTTTCTTAGTTTCTTTATACTATTAGTAATATGATGTTTGTTAATATAATGTTAAGTTCTCAGTTCTCAAGACTAAAAAGCGGTTAACAAATGTTAAATGATTGGTAACCGAAATGGAATTGAGGAGTAGTTGGGTAGGAAGAAGACACATTAGGAAAGGTAAGTGCCATGTGAGTTGCCATGTGAAAGGTATTAAATTTTTGAACAAATATACAATACCACCAAATAAGGCTTGCATGTGAGAAATCAATGACTCCTGAAATTATAAAAAAAAACTTTAATCATATATAGGGAAAACTGTGCAATAGAAAGTCAGAGAAAAAACTTATAGAGTAATATCTACATAATGTTTTTGGTCAATCTATATTCTATTTAAGGTGAAACATGGGCATCCCATGTGATTATTATATTTCTTTTTTTTGATGATGTGTGATTATTACATTTGAATTTCACTTGAATTGCCAAGTTTCTTGATGATTTACCTGTATGAGATTATAGTTTAATTTTCCTCTAAATTTTATGTAAACGCATTACCTCCATATTGAATTTTTTTTGACAAAATAAATGATATTCATTCATTCAAATTGATAGAGTACATCGATATAATGCAAATTCGCTAAAAACAAAAAGGATGAATCTGTGAACAGACTCACAACATCCATGTTTTTTTTTTTTTGAAGTTAAACTAACCCCCTCAAATTGGCACCAGAGAGAATTGAACCTGAGACCTTGAGGAGGAGCACACTCTTAGGTCCCAAGCCAATACCAAGGCCAACCCAAGTGGGTCCACAACATCCATGTTAATAGCATAAAACGGGCAAAGTACAAATGCCTACACATATGACTATATTTAAATCTCTGGAATAACCATGTCTCCGGATCTGCAACGTGATGACGCCAAAGTCATTGATTGGATCTTCACTAGGTCGAAGCGATCTGACAATCTGAACCGATCAAATACCCGAGAGAAATCAGAAAAACAAACAACGTCGTACAAAGACGACGAACAAACCAATGTCGTACGAAGATGAAGAAATCACAAAATAAATAACGAAATAGATGTGAAAATCACTTATTTCAATAAAAGAGAAAAACGAGTTAGAGGAGTGATTTTAGGTCAAAAATTGACCCTAAATCACCTCTTTTTGGTAGATGAAGGAGAAGAAACTGGAGTTTTGGTGACGGCTCATGAGAGAGAAAAGTGTTTACCTCCATGTTGAAATATCAGTAGGAAAATTATTATTATCATTATTAAAAAGGAAATATCAGAAGGACCCCAGTATAGTGTCTCTTAAAACAGTTCAAGGGTTAGAATATTGTTTTCGCTTTTGTTGTTGCTTTTGCTTTTGCTTTTGCATGAAGGATTAGATTCATATTGTAGCTTCAATTCAATCAATAATATGTAGGACAATCCCGTCACAAAAAAAATATTATTATGTTGGACAATAAATATGTAACAACAGTGTAAACAAACAAAAAGAATAATAAATATATTTTTGGATTTTGAAAAGGAATAAATGGATAGGATAAGCATGTAATGTGCATAAAGTTTAAGGAATAGCTCCTCTTGGTAAAATAAAAGTTGGCGAAAATGTTTTTTTCATTAATTCAAAACAGCCACATAGCTCTTATAGAACAGTAGCCAAGTACTTTTCATCGAACTTATCCTAAAATATTTATTTGACCCACTATAACATAATATATAGTTTTAAAACTTGGTGCACATTGATTTGCCAATACTAAGGTCTAAGCATATTTGCACAAAATGGCAATTGTAATCTGGTTTGGCTTGTGACTCACAAACATAACTCAGACACACCATTTTATGGTGATTTTAATTGCATCACACCTAACGGACAAGCTGCCCCATGTTTGGAACCCATCAAAATGGTATAGTGTCTTTACAGCCTTGGTTTGTCTGTGGACCTGTTAGCTATAGGTGATATCAAATGTGCAATTGATATCTATATGAAAGGACAATATTTGCTAATCAAACTTGGTGGTCCTCAATAAAGAAAACCAAACTCACCTATCACAAGGTTAGTGTAAACCCAACACAATTTATTAATTCCTATGCATGGTCCTTGTATTATGTGTGTCTTTTTTTTGGTATGAAACAGAGCACGTCTGGACATAGGGTTAATTTTTAACATTATGTCTATGACTTGTCTTTTGTCAATTATCTCCTATATATCCTCAAAAAAAAAATATCAAGTGAAGGCAAAAGAATGATTTTTTTCATCCAACATACAACTCTTTCTTAGAAACAATCTTAACCACTTAAAAAGAGGACTTTGTTATCATATCCACCAATTATTGATAAGTTTAAGTTAGGAACGACTCCCCTAAAAAAAAAGGTTAGGAACGACCCAAATTAAAGTAAGACCTAATTCAATTGATGTCTTTAAGTGAACAAGTCATGAATAGAACCAAGACTTTGAAGATATAGATTTCGATCTCATGGTTGGATTAATGTTATGATTTTTTTCCTTGATCCAATAGCTCTATAGTGGTGGCACCATGCACAACGCCGCAGGAAATCCTATCGCCATGTTCACATAAAATTAGTGAGTTACGTGTTGCATGGGGTGGACTAAGGCCTAAAGCAAAGGTTTGTCTTGCTAGGCCTTAATCTTCATGTCACAAAATTATTTATTTTTCATCTTATGTTGGATTCAAATTAAATTGATGTGTTTTTATGATATTTTGTAAGAAACCAAATGTTGTGGAAAACAATATGATGAGGGAAAGAAAGTGTGAACAAAGACTAATAATGAACTTCCTCTCATAAGAATAAAAACAAGACTAATAATGAACTTAATTAGACTTGATATATGAACGATCCATGATGCATTATTAATCTCTAACCTGTCAATTGTTTTTCCTCCTAATTTGACTTGCCAAAAAAAAGCTAAATTTGTAATTGTAGTTTAGGAGAATATACATTTGTCTATTAAATATTGACTTACATATACACTAGTTAAGGATTAGGTTTGCAAAAAGGATTTATCATGCATGGGAGATTGCGGGCAACAGTGTTTTGCAATTGAAGATAGATCACCCAAATTTTTATATTAATATCTAATGAGATAATTGTGGATAAGGTCATACATGGACATTCATTTTTTTTAATTTTCTGAATTTACATAATTTTATTTTGATGCAAACTTTAAACTTGTGTACAGTCCTTATTGTTTATAGTCTTTACGTTGCAATAACTTTCCCGTGGGGTCAACCAAAGTTCTTTTGAGGTAAGTAGAAACTATATTGATTGGCAAATTAATATGATTCCATTTTTATGTTTTGGTCACTAGCAATAGTGGTCCTAAATAAAAACATACCTAATGTGTGCAATTATTGTTGCGAAGTTAGCTATCTCAATTATGATTCTCCCATTGCATGAACCTAACTATCTTCATTTTTTATGGCTTATTTAATAATCATCTGAGCCTTCAAAATCAGGTTACTCTGTCCCTAACCCTAACCCTAACCAAATATGTTGGTCCAAAAGCCAATCCTGAGACACTATGAGGTCGAATGATAGCCTCTACATAGACAAACGCCAGTAATTGATTTTTATGTTAGTATTTTTTCATTTCAATGTAAACATGATGAGTTAAAACCATAGTGACCGTCACTAACTATGAGTCATATTCAACAAGAATATCAAGTTCCTTTGAAGATGAACGGCATAACTTGAAGTCTCAGGTACAAACAATAAGTAACATGTAACAAGTTCAAACATTGTCCATTTATCGGTACCTATGGTATGTTATGGGTCATACCGAAAAGATATACTATAAATTAAAAGGGACTAACAAACATCAAGTAAGATTGAAAAAAAATGAACCGTGTAAGAGGGTGTTCAAACTTTCAACAAAACATGCACGTTCCATGTTTCCTTATGTGCATAATATCATTAATATATTTATGGAAACTGGTCATGAGTGCTCTTATGAAATTGTTTAAGTAACTAAAAACGGTAACTTTTATATAGAAAGTGATCGCAATTATTGTTTTGACACCGTTTTGACTTGTATTTTTAAGACAAATTTTCTATGTATATTTCTTTAACAATACATTTAAGGCACCCGTTAGCATAATTCTATATTTATCTATACACACCAACTTTGACTTTTGACTTGCGTTTATTTTTGGATAAATCAATTCAAGGTTTTGAGCTCATTAACAATGACAAGCCAATTATGACCTTCCACGAGTCTTAATTATGAGAAGTTCATGTCTAATTGGTTTTGAAATTGAGTTCACATTATTAGATGCAGCATTGTAGCTGAAAGCTACATGAAATAGAAATAAAAAATTGAAATTAAAATTTTGAGAAATATCAAATAAACAATTTATATTTCCATCAATGATGTTAAGATATAGTCAGCTTGACATCATAGAAAATAATAGATATCAATAAAAGTTAACAAAGCAAATTCGAGAAACAGAGGCCACTGTCCTCCTAAACATTATGTCAATGCACACTTATTTTACATTTATTGTACACATGCATCTAATGATGTGTAAAATAATTATACACTGACATAGTATATTAATTAAACTTTTTTTAATAAATTATACTTTCATCTCGATCTGTCTAAACTTAGTTCTTCGTTCCGTCCCTTGTATGAGAAAGGTGCAAAATTTTGCACTGGGGTGGGGCTGTCTCATGACATGAATGACAAGGCCATGTTGATTAGTTTGCCAAATTGATAGCCAAGTGGAAGTTGCTAAACTTGTTTGCATGTTAGTGCAAAACTTATTGAGCAAGACAGAACATTCACGTATTTACTTGAATCACATGAAAAACATTTCTTGGTTACGAAAGAGAAACAAAAAATATACATATTTTAAGCAAATAAATAAACCAATAAATCATGCCATGAGTAGTTGTGTTATTACAACTTTCAACACAACGAAAAAATCTGGCAAAGTGAAGTCAAATCATCAATTTGCTGTTATCTTATAAAACAAAACTTTTATATCCACGCAATAACATTCTTTTTTCACTTTTTTATAGGAATCTTCATATCCAATCCAAAGTAATGCAAACTAATCCAATGTAATGCAAATTGCAACAATTAATAGATTAAAAAAAAAAAGGAAAACCGAATAAAGATAAAATTGGAAACAAATTAAAATTTGTGTCGGGTCTAAATCAACTTTACAAATTCGGATTGAAAAGTAAGAATTAAATTCACTTGTAAACATATATTGTCGGCTCATATCTCATCCAATGTGATATTTCTAAAAGGATTATAAATTTTTTATTGAACATAATAATTTTTTTCATTCAAAAAGAAACCTTAAAAAAATTGAATATACACTTACCAACAGAACAACACTATATTGATTCATTAACCTATATGTCCCTATGATGCTCGTTAGCACGTTTTCTTTCTAAGAATGGGATCTTATTGATTTTTTGTTCTTGTAATTAAAACCAATCTAAAGCATGTGTATACAAGAGATTCGTTAGTTGCTTACCAAAGATTGGATCGTCATTCTAACAAACGTTTAAAGAAGATAACATGAGCGCAAATGTTTTAATGAGGTCGCTTTGTGCTTATGCGTGCGGAGTAGTCTTTGTTAGAGAATAGTTCCATGTTTCTTTCTTTGTTTTGCCTTTTATTTCTCCTTGTTTAAAAAAAAACTAAAACCAATTCAATTCAAATCGAAAAAATTGGATTTTATTTTGGAATCAAACCAATTGAATCCAATCGTAAAATCGAAGGAACCATGTCAAAGTAATTTTTCACACGTTTTTTTGTCAAGTAGTCTAATGGCTAGAATTCACTTTTTTCAAGGTGAATAAGTGAAGTGTATGGGGTTCAAACTCCAGCTCATGCATATAATAATGTATATCTTTGCCAACTAAGTTATGCTCACGGGGACAAGTAATTTTTCACTCTAAACCGATTCAATCGAATAAGCAAGTAAAATTAATTATTTAATATTATATTGCAACACTTTTGGCAGGGAGGGACGTCTCAAAAACAAATGCATGCATGTGAAGTTTTCAATCAGTGGGCGACCTATAATAGCACACAGTTATCTTGAGAGTACACACTTGAATGTTGAGTTTCAAAGATCACCATGCGGATTAAACAATCGTCTAATAATAGTTTTTTTTTTTTTTTTGAGTCATACTACTAAATTAATTAATTTCCGAAATTATTTTTATGCATACTTTCCAATTTTAAATCCTTAGTCAATTTCCACAGGGTTAGCATATGATTAGTGTTAACTCTCATTTATAGCAATTTTAAATGCTTAACTACTGCTTAAACTATTACGGTTTTTACAAAAAGAAAAAAAAATGCTTAAACTTTGAGTTGTGTTATTTGAAACCATTTTAATGATAACTTTTTGGACAACCAAAGTTTACAAAGAAAAAGAGGTATTGACACAACGACTAAGACAATAGAGATAGAAAATAAAAACATAATATGAGTATGAAAGAAAAAGTTATCACAAAAGTTGTCAAAAAATGGTTATTCAATTATTATTTCTCTAAACTTTGTCTGCTTTTGCAAAAATAAAATGCTTAAATTCTTTTTTGTATTAACCTTTGATTAGCAGGGGAAGAGAATATTGGTAATTCTGAGATCAATCGAAATATAATTATTTGAATCTAACTCGAGTTCTTTCAAATATGATTCTTCTATCCGGAGCTTTGTGACAAATCACTTACTTAAAAAATTGCTTCTACTTCTCACTAAATTAAATATCTAATGAATTGATGCATGCAATAATGTAGTGTGAACATGAATGTATGAAACACAACAACTCTTCTAAAAAAATAATGAATTAGATATTTTGATTATCATTTTTTAAAACAAAGAGGGTATGAGTCCAAAATAAAAGACTTCAAAGCAAAAATAGGGGATACAAAATCCCATCAAAACTAGCAAAATGAAGAGAACTAATTTGAGCAGGAGAATACTCGTAAAATTGAAGTTGTTGTTGCAATCTAATGTTGCTAAAACATTTGCATAGGTATCAGTTTCACGATACTTATACAATGACTCGATGATTAGTCTCATTTAAAGTCTAAACAGATGCAAGAGATATTTTGAGATAATCGTTGAAAGTCAAATCTTGTAATTTTGTTGAATTAAAAAAACTAAAATATTTGCAAAAACAACCTAAAGTGACAAGACAATAAAATAAGTAAAAAGAAATACAATAAAAGACTATAATATACAAATACTATTACTGTTAGCTGTCCCAATCAGCTTTCCCTACTTATTTTAAGTTTAGGGTTGTTTAATTTATTATGGTGCTATCGTATTAAAGTATTTAATGCTAGAAAGGGCCATAGCAAAGGTCCCTCCGACCACCTTTGTCACATTTTCCACTGCCCATGTCCCTTAGAACATGGAGGAAATTATGGCATTATTACCCTTTTCTTAAACTCTCTCTCATCTCAAATACCATAATAAAAAGCCCCTCACTCAACATAAGACACTCCCCTTACTTAGTTCTTCAATCAACAAACCAATATTCCAAAGTGATGAGAAAACACAACATCATAAAAGTAAACAAATAAAACCACCTCAATCATTGTTGTGGAATCCATTATCCAAGTCCAACCAAAGCAAAAACCACCCATTGTTTACTATACTTTGCAAACCAAAGTCATAATTCACAAACCCTTTTTGTGTTTTAAGGAAAAAGACTCTCTTCCTTCTTAAAAATATTTCTTTTAATAAAAGAGCTATAAAAAGATCATGGAAATTGAATCAGCAAAGTGTGAATGTTGTGGTTTGAAAGAAGATTGCACTCAAGACTACATAACCGATGTGAAGTCCAAATTTGATGGAAAATGGTTATGTGGGTTGTGTTCCGAAGCAGTGAGAGATGAAGTAATGAGTGGAGGTAAAAAACAATGGGACATGGATGAAGCTGTGAAAGCTCACATGTCATTTTGCAGAAAATTCAAATCTAACCCTGCAGTTAGAGTAACAGAAGGTATGAGACAGATGCTAAGAAGAAGATCAAACGATTCATCATCATCATCATCATCTTCACCTTCATCAAAGAAGTATTCAAGGTCTAGCACTTCTCAAGTTGGAGATTCTTCCAGTTTTTCTTTGTATCGACAATGATGAGAAACCAAGAGGCAGAGTATACTCTGTTTGAGGCAGAGGATACTCTGTTTTGGTTAGAATAAAAAGTTAATTGTTTTTAGCCACTTTTGGCCAATCCTCTATCTTTTCTTTTTCTTTTTCTTGTTTCTTGTCATGTACAGGGATGTAATTTCAGGGTCTTTTATTTTTTCAGCTTTTCTCCTTTCTGTTTTTACCAACTGATTCCTAATTCCTTTGTCATCTTTTGTGTTAAAATACTGTTAACTTATTAACAACTATATAACTTGTTAATCTTTTGGTGTGTTTGGTTTAACTTTGACATGTGTTCTGTAACAAAATGTTCAGTGTCAACCTAACAAGAAGTTAGTTGCATAGTTGTTGTGAACTCAAAATTATTTAACTTTCAAACACACTACTAGATAGATTATAATGGCTTTAGAAAAAGAATAGAAGTAGAATAAAACAAAATAACCTAAAATTTCAATGTTTGCCTTACTTAACATATTCTATAAAGTTTTTTTTTTTTTTAACGGTTAACATATACTATAAAGATATGAGGTAAAATTATATACTTCAGAAATATCCTTAAAAATACTATAAAGATTTTTTCTTTGAAGGATTAACTAATACTATGAGGATATGAGGTAAAATGGTATATATCACTTTTTTTTTTTTAGGGAATGATATATTTCACATATATACTTCAGATATATCCTTAAAAAATAAAAGCATAAAATAAAATAAAAATTGATTTCATTTTACTTCATTCAAAATCCTTTCTTTTCTTTTTTGAACAAAAAAATTGTGGTATTTTTTTTCCTCGTAAGTTCCCTCCATTATTTGAGGCATGTCGGCCAAGGCCGCTCCAATACTTTTCAATAGTTGATAAGGTTTAAGACAAATTTTGAAAGAAGGTTGCTCTATATGCCTTTCAGATTGTCCAACCCTAATAAAAACGTCAATTAGAACCTATCTTCCAATAGATTTGTGCCGTCGAGGTAAGAAACATTCCGCTAAATTGAGGGGTCAACAAACAATATATGGCGATTTCCGTTTTAAAATGTGACACTTTTGTCTACCTACGAAACCTTTTTTTATTATAAAAATTAATGAAAAAACAATTTTTGTTTTCAAATTTAAATTCGCTAATTGTAAGATTCTAACATTGCTTTCTCTAGATTCAATCTTATTGGTTAAATTTATACTTTTCTATTTAGATATAAAATATTCAAGTAAAGTTGTGCATTGGTAGGATTCAAAATAATAGTAATTTAAAAAAAAAAAATCAAATCATGCAATGCTAGTTTCATTTTATTCTGCTATAGTAGTATTAGATTAGAGATAATGTGCACCACTCATAAAGTTGTGAATTGGTGGGATTCAAATTCTTTTTGACCAATAAATCATTTCTCCATAACCTTCTCCTTTTCTCCATGTCGTTGTGGTTCGTCAATCATGTAATTTTAATTTTCATGTCATCGTCAATAAAAGTATTACTGTACATCGCCATAACTTATCTGGTGATGCCCGACAATGTTGGAGATGGGTTTGATTTTCCTTTGACTTTTGTTTCAATGAAAACAATGTGTCAAGCCAACATGGACTTGATGCATACATTTGCTTCAAATGCATTTCGCGTATGACTTCCCAAGCACTCTGCACTTGTTTGTTTACCCTTTCCACAATCAAAAAATCCAAATGTGTCTAATAAATGAATACTAGTTTCACTCAATTATTTATTAAGTATTATTAGATCAGCTTATTCCATTAAAAAAAACCTGCTTATAAAAAATAAAATAAAAAACATTAGAGAACCGTAAATCCAATTCAATTGGAGGCTATAAAGACCATAATATATAGAGGTCGGGATTGGAAGTTTGGAACTTAGATTTTTTATTTCTGCATATTTAAATGTGTCAATTCAAATATTAAATTACTTGTTCAAAATAAATCATTATATCAACTTAGTGTGTGTTTAAATGGGAGAAGAGAGTTTATTTTTCTCTTCTAAATTACGAACATTATAGAATAATTTAAACTATAAACTTGGTCCTCCATACATTTTGAAAATGTTAAGGCTATGTTTCTCAAATATTAGTAAATATGATTGATAAAATAACCTATAAGAGACAAATTTATAGAAGATGAGTGATAAGTTAGCTCATAGTTAACAGCGAGTGAAACTAACTGATTAAATTTGTAGTGTTTAATAAGTTAATTATTGAACTAACTTATGAATATGAAGGAGTTCAACCAAACGTTGGACAGAATCTTGCGTCTAGACCTATGTAATTTTGGACATTGTATATTATAAACTTTAGGTCTTGTATCAGTCTCAAACACTATAAGGAAGTCCCAAACACTTGATCAAGTTATTAAAAAAATCATTAGATCCGCTTAGGATATAATTATGCAACGTATGCTTAGTATATTTGTGATGCAGGGCTATATATGTCAAAACACTCTAAATACCTAAACATCACGTAAAAATAACAAGGCTATGTATGTCATTTCACCTACTAAATAACTGATTCCGCAAACAGATGCGACCGTTGGCTTTTGAAATTTTGAAATTTCGAACTTATTTTACTCAACAAACTTCTAAACATTGCAACAAAAACAAAAAAATCTCTGACGAATCAAGAATTCAACCATGAAATTCCACCTTCATCAATCAAAATCTAACAGCATTGAAGAAGAAGAAAACAACCATGAAAACAGCTCCTATTACCCTGGTTGCAAGAAAAACGCCAATTGCAAATGTGAATTTTGTATAGCTAGTATCAATGCAACCCTTGATCTCATACCTAACAGTGCCTTAACCAAATTCTCTTCTTCAAAACCCAACATTGTTAACAATAACATCACTCCAATTTCCATTGATTCTTCCATTTTCTCCACACCCGAAAACAGTTCTGACCGTGTGATAGCGCCGTCTACTCCTGTGATCAAATCAAGTGCTAAATCAAATCATGTTGTTCAGAGAATTGTAAGAAAGAAAAAGGGTGAAAAATGGTGTTTTTACTCTGGTTTAGATTTATTGAAGGTGATGATGGTTTTCGGGGTTCTTTTGTTTGCTGATGTTGTTTTATCCAGGGTTGTTTCTGTGGTTTTTCAACCTTCTTTGTCAGAGGATATAGTGAAAAGGGTTGGTGAGAAATGTCATAAAGTTCAAGATTTGAATGGAAAGTTGAAGTTTTTGCAGAAGGAATTTGGAGGGACTGTGAATGGAAAAGTTTCTAACTGTAGCTTTGCTGATATATCATGGAAAATCAACCAGGTATTGTATTGTTTGTAGAATTATCATAAAAAGTTTCTTGATTTGTTAAAGAACTAGTATGAATTTTGCATTTTTGATTTCTTGGGTTGTTAAAGAACTATGAATTTGAGAATAAAGATTATATTTTTATTGATTTTTCATTTGCTCAATAAAAAAGTATAGCTGAAACATCAACTAAAATTGTATATAGGATGGTCTACTATTGAATTCAAGGTGCGAATTGTACAAATCAGCAATTGAGGAGGTAACAATTTGGGGGTGGCCTCTACAAACAGCTGGAATGATCACTACTGGGATGTCTTTTCGTACACTAACTATCTTATCAGGAAGAGTTACTGAGGTAAATTTTCCAAAATGTTTTCCCTTTTTATTTGATTTGTCATTAATTGAAATCACAGACACCGGCACTAGACATGATACTATGCATTGAACCAATGATAGTTTGATAAAGTGGACTAATTGAATGTAATGTGTATGTGTCTTACATTAGTCGCACATCGAACACACCTTCGATCTGAAGTGTACGTGATAGATATGTTAATGTTGACTAATTTCATGTTGTTTTGTTTCTGTTTTAATAAAGTGGAATGGTGGACAAGTTAGCTATTTGATTCGGAAGGCCAATACTTCATGGATACAACCAAAATGGGGTGCCTCAGTAGTGCAATTAGACCCTAATACTTGGGTTCTTGAATATCAAAGGAGCTCAATTGTTGATGGTAAAGGATTGTTTTCTACAGCATTGGAGTTTTTCAAGTATAGGATTTCAAGGATTGTTAGCAAGATGAAGAAAGATTTCTGGCAGTTTGTGGCATTTGAAGATAATCATCAATACAATTGGTTCACAACAACAAACTATGGGTCTAAAACCCCAACTTGATGTCAATAGTAGGTATTGGAGTTTAATAATTCTCAATCAGTACAAAGTCCTCATTTCTTGTGAGGAACTCCAACTTTTTTACTTGTCAACAATAGATTTTGAACCTATTTTGTATCACTTTTGAGAATGCTTTTCTCTTTATTCACTGTTATAATCGAAGTAGTGCCTATAGCTCTTTTGCTTAAGACTCTTTTTTTGCTGATCTTTTGCTTAAGTCTTATTAGCTATTACTTATTTGCTCAAGGCTTATTAGCTATCAATTATGTCTCCTAGAGCAAAACCTGGCTGAACCAAAAATATGGACTAAATTTTAGTACTTAAAATATGGACTGAATTGTATTTAGCCCCTTAAATTGAACAACTTAAGTCAGTTTAGTCATTTTTCAAATTTACGGCCACAATTTTAAAGATTCTATGTTTATCTTGATGCATCAAGAGACTATTCAGGTTTACACTATGTCTTTTGTTGATTTCAATAGATGTTAATTGAAGAGATATTAATGTAGAAAGACTAAGCCTGTGTTTGTTTGTGCGGCACATATCCACTAGACGCACGTCTTGAAAGAAGCTACTATTATTAGCTTTTACCTTTTCACGGTGGAATGGGTTTGAAACGTGCATTTGGCCTCTAAGACGTCAAACCAAACACAGACTAAATTGATAGAGTTTCTTTAATTGAAGGAACTAATCTGTTATTTTACAAATTTAAAAGATAAAAATACTTGACTTTTACAATTTTGAGGACTAAAATGTCGATTTACTCAAAAAAATATGTGAACACTAAATCAGGCAACTTCTAAAGTATAAACTCTTGCAAGCCCGATGTTTGTTATAAGCTCCTGCCAGACCAAATGATCTTTGATACATAAAAGATTACTCTATGCACCAGGTGGATTGCTCAACCTCTGAAATAAACCGATTCAATATGCTCCTATCCAAAAACAGTGACTGGATCGTAACACCTGATAGGTTTTGCGCAATCGAGAGTTACGTTCTGATAAATTTGAGGGGCTTTTAAGCAAACTGAAGGGTCTGCAAAGCAATTCTCTTATTGGCAAGAAAATCTAATGTATCCCCATGAACAGGAGTAGGACGTACGTTTGTTTTGAACCACACAGGTCAGTGAGGTCACTGTATAAGGAACTAAAATTATCTTGGCAAGAAAAATCTAATGTAGCGTATTTTTTAGAAAATGCTGTTTTCGAATTTGGTGGAATACATGTGATATTGGTGACTAAACTGTGAAGACTTTTGTCACGTATTTAGTTAGATTCCATTTCGTACCAATAACTATTTATCCTGTCAAAAATATCATATACTTAAACAATCTGTATGAAACCGCACTATAAATAAGATTGGTTTATGGCACAAACAATATTAGCATGCATGTCAAGGAGCAAAATCATTGAACATACTTGACCGACATATCAAATTTTGTGGTAGCATATTCTCAAATGCGTCTCTTACTGTGAGATTATGTTCCATACTTGACATGGCTGATCAATCAGGTAGGGCACTGCTGAGTGTTGACAGATAGATACAATCCAAGTTCATTTGCATTTGCATATGTTTGATTGATTCCCATTTAGCTTGAACGCGAGCACATGCGGAAATGACATTCCACATTCTGGTACGGTCAGGAAAGCACTATTTTCTGAAGCTGCATTTCATCAAACCGATTAATCAGATATCATAGCACTAAAATATGTGAGACTCATTATCAATCATTAGACTACATATCATTAGAGCATATTAAAGACTTAAAATATTACCTCAAGGTTGTGTATATCCAGTAAGAATTGCAGTTGAAGAGCTACTCTACCTTGTAAAAAAGAGCATTCAGAAATTGACCAAAGGCATAAAGTACATGTGCTGTTGGGGAATCACTAATAATGCACTAGCTAGCTTTAGGTGCTGTTGTATTTGTATAGATAGGTTTGTGAGTAGGGTTTTCTAATGATTCTGTTACTTATCTAAACATCTGGTAGGGTAAACCAAGCTGGTGAATAGACAGAGTTTCTTGTTCTTTTCTATAGAAAATTAAGATCAATGAAAAGCAAGATTAAGATTTCAATTTGCTGGTTGATAATGAAGAGTTGTTAGAAGTGAAATCTTGCTTAGTATTGAACCACACAAATGAAACTAAGGTGATTGCTATATTTATTCTAAGTTCTAGCAACAAAATACCTCCACTTGTACAATGAAAGAAGAAATCATTGTATGAGTTGAAAATGTTACAGTTATTGACATAATTTATAAACAATGACTGATATATTATAGGCAGCGTACTAGGTAAATCATGAATATAATACAAGAATTGCTGGACAGGACAAAAATGTAGCTTCCATCAAGTTGAAGACAATACAAAGAGCAGAAGCAAAAGGGACACCAGGGTCCAGGGCCTAAGCTAAAATTTTCAAAATTGTTTTTAACCCTCTGGTTCTGGGGAAAAAAGTCACTATAATATAGAGTTTTATAAAGTAAAGTTTGGTAAGAATTGCGTATAATATTTTCTTTGCCTTGTCACTACAGAGCTAGGAACCACCACCGATTTGTTTAATAAGCTTTTATATTACCACATAAATTATACCAACAAAACAAAAGGATTAGGTGGATGGTGATGTCAAGCAAACGACAATACATGCATGCAGCATACCAGAATTCAGAAATTGCTGATGAAGCATAGCACACGTTTTATTTCACGTGATTGGACCAACGTGATTTAGTAGCTTAGACAGTGTTTTGGTTAACATATGAAAGCTGATTTTACACATACAATACTTAGGCTTTTTTTAATCATGTTATCTTACCCAACAAAGCATGGCCCTGTGGCCCGTTTCAGCGAGATATTGTGGTGTTAGCCAAATTATGTACATACGCGTTTAATTCATGCACGTAAAGAATACTTTGACGTCACAAGCTCCACTTAAAACGATAACAAAACAACAACAAAAAACTCCACTTAATAGAGATGTTGATAATGATAACGATGTTACTTTATTTTTTAACTCATTAAGATGTTACTTGTAGCACCCCAGGAATATATACGAGTACATGTCATTTCCCATCGCCATACTCCATTCCATCAAATTATAGCTTTCACATAAAGTATTAGATTGGCACGCTCTTCCTAAGGTTAGAAATATTTGTGAACTATGAACTATATGTTCCCTAAAAAAATAAACTATGAACTATATGTCTCACTTGTACATGTACATGTTAGCTACGGCCCAATTTTTGTATCTAAACTTACATTCTTTCTCATACATTTGCCCATCAATTAAATGAGTATAATAGTGATTAATCTTTTGGATTTGTTATATTAGTCATATTAACCTCTAATTTGTCTAATATAACATTAAGCACAGATAAAATCCTATGAAGTCCACATACTCTAAAATGAAATCCTACTCGTATCGGATACGTATCCACGAAGTATCAGAATTAAATATTTTAACTTTTAAAATATATTTTATCTGATACTTATTGGATACTCCATAGATACACAATGATACTTATAAGATATTTCACATATACGTATCCTAGAAAATATGAAGGGGAAAAAAGTGAGACAATGTTGTAGAAATTCAGTAGAAATGTATATGATTCAATTTTAGATATGCATCCGTATAATTGTTTATCGATGAACCACTTAAAATTATAATTCTTGGATGAAGGTAATGAGAGAGAAGTGATTCAATTAATCAACATTGAATAAAATTTGTGTTGAATGCTTCTCTTGATATCCCAACGAATGAAAATATAATATGGTTTATAAGAAAACTTTACATACATATAATGATGAAGGGTAATCAATGTTTATTTTCTTCAAGTATTTTACATATATAAGTTTTAGTATAAAAATTTTGTTGACGTATCTTAACCGTATCATATCATAAACTTAAAAAATTTCACGTATCCGCATACCCGTATCACATTGTACCTGCATTCGTACTCGTATTTGGGCTTCGTAGAAACAGAGTGACAAAAAATAAAGTTTAGTGGATAATATTGTCATTGTAGATCAGTTTTACATTTTTTTTTAAAATAATGGATTAATTTATTAACATACACCCGTGCACACGCAAATTAGTTACTACCACCTTTAGTCGACATGAAGTTCAATCCTTACAAAATCATAGAACAAGAGAAGGGAAAATGGTATGTGTGGGTGCTTTAGCTATTCGGATTTAATTTTGTATGAACAATGTCTTGTTTGAGTTAATTCTATGTTTGTTTTATGCATGTTTAAATTTATTAAGGATTTTTACTCTAGATTGCTTATAATGCAATTATTTCATTTCCATGTTTAGAAAGGGGAATGATCGGAGGGGGATTTTATTGATTTGACACTCGGTTCTTTGGCTCATTGCATTAATATTGAATGAAAATCTATTATTTTTCCACATCACTCCACTTTTATAAGTGTATTTTGAAATTGATGGTATGATATGGAAATATTGAAGGTATGTTATAAAATATCAATGTAAAACCGAAAAAAGATAAATCCAATTGCGGTTTATTAAAGCTGTCTACGACCACTTTTGCATCTAACTCAAATATAACATTGTAAAGTTCCAATTCACCCATCCATTTAATTGCTTGTAGCAAACTATACGACTCACCTTCTTTAAAATGTATCAGTGATGAGTAAGTGATAGTCTTAATGTTAACGAATCGACATTCATGATCCCTAATACACGTAACAATATCACCCCGCATCAACCTTCTTGTCTTCGGCTCCTTTGTTCAAAATAATTCACGTAACAAATCTATTAATAGATTTTTTTAATGCAAAATAGATAAACGGTAATGTTTAGCATGGGAAATTGTGATCTTTCCCCATTTTAGGTCAATTTAATATGAGTCTTTGATTTAATATTAATCAATATCAATGGATAAGATTGTTTTAAAACTTTACCTGAAACTTGGATGAGTTTTAATAATAAAATATTGATATAATTTTTTCTTAAATTGTACCAAGTCACCTAACTTTTATGTATCTATATATTTGGAACGAATAAAAAACTGTTTATAATTTATATTTCTAAAAAAAAAAAAAAAAAAACTATGTTATTTGTTTTCCAATACCAGATTTTAATATTATTTTTTACTTTGAAAAACAAAAAAAAAAAACTCTGATTTTTTTTATCATATATACATATTTCCGGTTGACGGACACTCCGTACTCATTTATATGTTTTTTTATCGTGCTAAGTGCTAACACGTGTATAAATAATTTTTTA
>Ga0315914_1004642_pt1 | contig 20474 bp, 15 predicted proteins | sample MpolenodulesMG_FD_203920 | JGI IMG/M metagenome (GOLD analysis project Ga0315914, IMG submission 203920) | Medicago polymorpha root nodule microbial communities from Los Angeles, California, United States - elongated nodules | ecosystem: Host-associated > Plants > Roots > Nodule | place: USA... | reverse complement strand
TTAAGCCCTAAGAAATATAACAATAAAATGCTCCACAAGAACCCACGAGCTTTTAGGTCAGAAGTAGGCAAATAGGTAGCTTGTCCGGAAAGCAAAAAGCAGCAAAAGAGGGCTCTGAAGGATGGCACGGCCGTGCCACTGGGGGCACGGGCCGTGCCATGTCTCTGACTTTGGAGGTGACATATTTTTGTCCCATATTTCGTATTTTCATCCCGAATCAGCTCCTAATCTTCTTTCTTTTGCTCCAAGACTGTTTCTTCAAATATTTGTTCCTGAAATATAATTATTTGCAATTGAAGTAAAATAGCTCAAAAAGGAAATAATATTTAAATAAAACTAAATTAAATCTAAATATAATAAACTCAAATAACATATTAAAAATACTAATTTATCGACTCATCAATGTTTCTTGAAAAGAATTCAGCAGTTGATGCCATTTTCGAATTGTTACATCAGCTCTCGCAAGAACTTGGTCAACGATTTGTAGCTGTCCGTTGGAAGTAAAGAAATCTCAAACTTTGGCAAGAGGCCACAGAAACATGTGCTTATGTAGTAGATCGAGCTTGTCACCTTATGGAGGATTGGCATGCAGCTAATGCTACTCTTCCGGTAGCTAGTCGAAACAACATTTCAATAAATTCAGTTCGTAATGATCAGACAACAACAATAACACCGATAAGACAAGGAAATTCAGTTACAACTCGCATTTCCTCTTCTTCTACAACAACGAGTGATATGGCTTCAGACAGGTGGTAGCGTCCACAATGAGGCCGTCTGAAATGTAATGTTGATGCTTCATTTTCGAATCAGTTGAATAAAACAGGTATTAGAATATGTATCCGTGATGATGAAGGTACCTTTGTGTTGGCTCAAACTATCTCGCTCTCTCCTGTGCATTATGTTGCCACAGGAGAAGCCTTGTGTTTATTCCACGCCTTACGATGGCTAAGTGACATGCAATTTGACGACGTCAATGTTGTCTTGGATTCAAAGATTACAATAGACACCTTCCACCATCATCAGGTTGATGTTACAGAATTTGGACAGGTAATTTCAGCATGCCAGAGTCTTTTCAACACACACTTCTCAAACTCTAAGGTCAAGTTCAACAGGCGACAAGCAAATGAGGTAGCTCACACCCTTGCTGGGGTTGCCGCATTAACCGCTAGTCCCACTATTTATTATCGTATAAACTCTCTTATTATTAATGAAATGCTATAAGCATACACATTTTATTTCAAAAAATAAAAAATATCACTCCAAAAAAAAATTAGAATTTTTTAACGAAACATGAATTTAATATGAATTTTTATATTTTTGACGGTTAAAAATTCATATTTAATTTATGTTTCGTTAAAAAAATTTAATTTTTCTGGGGAAGTTTTTTACAATATTCTACACATATCTGCACAATTTCATTAAAAAAATAATACTAAAATTAACTTAAAAATAGGGACCAAAAATAGTGATTGAAAATTTTATAGGGACTAAAAGTTGAAGAAATTTTTTAGAGGGACTAAAACAAAGAGTTGGTATATTTATAGGGATTAAAAACATATTTAACCCTAAAAAAATTCAGCAAGTTTTGATTCTACAAATACTTTCTATCACAATTTTTTATTTCTGCGTTTAAATAAACACTTCTGTATCTTTAAAATTTTAAATATCTCTTGCAAAAGTTTGACGATATATGTTTTTTACAAGATAAGACCATATGTGGTTTTTTTTTTTTAGATATTTCAAAATTTTAAATTACTTTTTAAAATTACAATTAGTACATAATATAATCATCTCTTGTAAAATTTTAACAACATATATATTTTTTACAAGATAAGACAATATGTTATTTTTCGTGGTGCTAATTCGTCAGGCTGTTGGCCCACCCGTAACCTTTATACCCGAGGGTCACTAAGAGGGGAGAAGATCCTCTCTGGTGACAGGAGAGTGCATTGGAATAACAACCCCATATTTTTATTTTTTTTTATAATTGACTTAGTCAAAATTATTAAATAACCATTTAATGGTGGAGATTGACACTGAACTGTATCTAGTGAAAAATTCACTGGAGAGAATCCCCATCCCACTAAGAGCATGAGTATAAGTGATTTTCATCTCTGTCTACACCAAAATCAAAGATATTGTGTTAGACTTTCACTCATGTTAGGATTTGAACGTCAATCGTTGCTTTTCTCTCCACCGTTTCTTTTTTATCTTTTTTTTATTTTATCACATTATCAATTTACCACATCGCTCTCAATCTCTCTCAAGATATATACACTTTAAGAGGTGTCCACCAAATACTTTCTAAAAAATAAAGAGGATGATTGCTTAAAATAATAATAATATAGATCTATATATGTATATAATATAAACTGAGGTCATTTATCCTTATCCATCACATTCACATTGCATAAAAAAAACACATGAGCGAAATTAAAAACCCTAACATTTTCCAAACAATTTTTTTAAGGGAATTTCCTTTTCCACCCTACCAGCTTCTCATGCACTCTCTTAAATTCTCATTTTGCCCCGTTTGAATTACATAATCTGAACAAAAAAAATAATGGTTGGATTATTTAATCCAAAACATACCTATATGTATTAACAACAACCAGAACTTCCTCTCATTTAAGTAGTTGTGAAATTTGTACCAAAAACCACAAAAAAAGAACAAAGTGAAAGGATTACCAAACCCATCAAATAATATCAAAAAAATATAAAATACCAATAAAAAATTCTAAAAATCACATAAAGCTAATGCAATTGTTATTTTTTAGAATTAAAAAAAAAAGGGATCTAACTAGTAGAATTTTGGTTTTTGAGGGCGCAAAGTCTATTGTAGTTTTGTTCCTTGATATTTTTCCTCATTTTCTGCGCAAGTTTTTAAGGAAACCAAACCAATCACATGTAAACCAATTCAAATTATATATTTTGAATATGTTTTTCCCATGATTTTTCGGCACATGAGGGTGTATGGGGGAGAGGGTGTTCCGGTTTTATAACCTGAAAATACAAACACTTTCATATTTTATAAACCGAACGCGCCCTCTATATGCTTCGAAGTTGGGTGTATAAAGGTGTTCGAATTATAAAATTCAAATACTCTTTTTATTTTAGAATCCGAATCGGTGAAAAATAAACATTTTACCACCAAAAATATAGGAGAAATCCTCCTTTCGTATTATTTAATCCAAAACCCAAGACATTTTTGAAATGTTAGAGAGCGCGAGAACTAGAAGTGATTAGGATGGAAAAGAAATTCTCAATTTTTTTTATACATGAAACGGTGCTACTAAATCAAGCATTGAGGCCTTGGGTAACAAAGGTAGATTTTAGTCGGGAGAGGTTGAACTTTGGAGGAGGGGCTGGAGGATTTTGAGTTGTCAGACTTTGATTTTCCGTTAAACTAAGCCTTCTTCCCAATATAATTTCCCAAATAGAACATTTGCCTTCGATTTTGTTGCATTGTGAAATTAACAAAATGCTAAATACAAGCTTAGGCAAATATAGATAACAACTTAAGTTGTTAATTTTTTGTCAAGAAAACTGAAGTTCTTAATTCATAAACTTTGAAATTCTATAAACAAGCACTTTGGATGCATCGTCAAAAGATTATGCCACTTCAATATAAAATTTGAATGAAATTGGAAGAACTATCAAATCACAACGGAAAAAAAATAGAAGGGATCAAAATCGGAAAAAAAAGAGAGTAGGGGAATACATGAACAAGGAGAAAACTTGCGTAACCCTTGATATACTAACATTTGTCATTAAAAGAAAAATTTACGGAAGTTTAGTTACACATGATTACGGTAACAAACAGCATATTCAAAAGTTAAAAGAAAGATGCATGAACAACGATGTAGATCTTCAAACTTGTTTCCAAGCATGGTCTCCTTCGACATGTCTTGTGACTTGGGACAAGATTCCCCCAAATAAAGTCTGGTCTGCAACTCTTCAATGTAACAGTCTCATATCTCCGTAACCTCGACCAAGCATCGCCTAAATAGATCAACCCGTCAGAAAACACTAATAAGACAATGACAAATATAGAGTTGTCTGGTTAGAGAAATGAAATGACTTACAAAGACTATTTTCAATAGAAGATCGACTTTTCCCAAAATCATAAGTAACTCACTCTAAAATCCCCTAAAAACTTAAAATAAATTAAGAAAAAGACTCGATAAAATATCTAAATACATGATATGATGAGAAGTCATTAGATACCTTCAAGGTACAAGTGATTATGGTGTTCTATATCCAAAACATGATGGCCAAAGAGGAAAACTAATCGTTTTTTGTGACTCAGACTCGTGTGGTGATAGAGTGCAAATAAGGAGCACAATGGGATATATGTCATAAATCTTCAACTCTCCAATTTCATGTAGTTAAAGAAACAACTTGTTGTTGCCTTGTCAACCAGTAAAGCTGAATACATTTCAGCTTGCAACGCATATGATTGCAATTTCTATTGCTTGATATGAAGAATGATAATGAAGAAAGAACTGAACTCATGGTAGACACCAAATCAACAATAAACATTGCTAAAAATCCCATAGCTCATCATAGGAGAAACAAGCACATAGAGACCAAGTTCCACTTTCTTTGTAATCAAGTAAACAAATGCAAGATCACTCTTACCTATTTCAAGACAGATGATCAAAGAGACGAGGAAGATGTTCAACGTGTTTAGTCTAGAGAATTTGAATTAAGAGGGAGTGTTGAGATATAATTCAAATTAATAGTTTAAAAATGTTGTATAAGTGTTGAATTAGTTGTATCAAAATCAAAAGCTATATGTTTTAACTGTTTGTTCGATACCTTGTTTTCAGAGGTTGGTTACATTACAAGGAATTGTTATACATTCAATTATGGCGTCGTCAACATTCTTGGCATTTCTATACTTCTCAAGAATAAGCTTGCAAAAATAATTTGACCAAGCCTATTTGAAGATTTGCTATGAGTTTGGGTGTTCTATATGTTTTGCTATTTCTTTGTTATACAAGTTTCTCGCTTCATTCGTTTTCCATTTCCTTTGTTTCTATATGGTGGTACATTTAGTTCTTTGTTTCCATCTTATCATAGATTTTAGTTCAGTTGATGTATCAAATGCTTTTACTTTTTTGTTGATTTATGGATTTAATTACTATGAATGACAATATAAAAGAATTTCATGCAGACATACAGTCATATTTAACATATAAATACTTGTTTAAGTATTTTAGAAAATAACATTATGACATAACACTCTAAGTAACTTTGACACAAATATTATTAGGGAGCTTCTACGGTCCCTAATCAACTTGAAGAAGAAAACAAAAACATAACATAGAACTAGAAATAGCATACAAATAGAGATTAATCATCGTGATCCACCACATGCACATATCATATATGTTAGCACAATCCAGAAGAATTTATATTTAGAATGAGCTAGCTTTTCCATCTTCTGATGATTCTTTGGTGACTACAGTAGCCAATCCAGAAGAATTTGCATTCACAGCATTACACTGTGTTCTAATTTCACCTTGAGATCCAGTTAAAACTCCAATATTTCCCATTTTTATCATTGAAGCAACAAAATTTTCAAAGAAGAGAGTTTGATTATTGGCGAAACTATTGGCAATAGAAATAGTGTCAGAACCATTTGTGGAAAAAAGCTCTTGGTCACTCTGAAACAAGCCATTTCCAATTTGGAGATTAGAGTAGTAGTTGGAGTCAAATGTATCAGGTGTGGTTGGGTCCAAATCGGTTAAGTTTGTACCAGGTCCACCATTGGGACATATTGCTTGCAATGTTTGCAAGTAAGTTGTGTTTAGAGTTGAATCGGGATTTCCTGTGTTGCTGAAATTGTATAATCGATCAACGAAAAATCTGCATTGACCTCTTCCAATTGTATGACCACCTAAAAATTGATTGGGGATTCTTAATATTAGTCATTTTTACACTATATGTACACACATTCATGTTACATTTTTTGAAGAAACAAAAAATTTATACCTGAGAGTGCAACTAGATCAGTAGTAGTGAGGTTTTGATTATCAAAGTTAGATTTTAGTTGAGTAAGGTTGAAAGTGGGGGCAGGAAGATTTTGAGCTGCAAGGGAATTATTTGCTGTTAAGCTATCCCTTCTTCCTAATGAAACTTGCCAAGTAGGACCATTTGCCTGCAATTTTTGTTGCATTGTAGGATAAATTAAAATATATTATGGCTTATGATGTTAATTAATAAAATTGAAATTCTATGAAATACTGCAGGGAAATAACTAATTCATTTTTAGAAAACTATTTTAATTATTTATTTTTACGGTTAGTATTTCTTTAACAATGTATATAAACATCATGAAAAGGAAAGTACAACTTTAGAGCATAAGATATGATCATGTAAAATTAAAACCATCAGATCAGTCCAAACCAAAATAAACATAACCAGACACTGCTGGACCACATCATTTGATAGCCTTGCCTTACCCGAATTGGGGCTTACAAGCTTTTGAAATCCCACCGGATATATAATTGAGAAATGACATTTGTACGATCATTTTGTGACAATTTTGTATACAACTTTCTCTTTCATATATTTTATTGTGTTCTTACTCTCTCCGTTGTTGTTTTGATTTTTTTGTCAATACCTACATTTATTTGTTTATCCTTGGTTGTTTCATAAGTTATTCAAAAAATGGTTTTTGACAACTCTATTTCATACTCTCATTCTGTTCTTACTTTCTTTTCTTTGATTTTCATAACAATATCTACATTTCTTTTCTTTAATTTTCTATGAACAAGGAAGTTTTGGAATTAAAAAACATACTATCTAGCTAGAAGTTCATTTAAATGTATGACTAGGAAACAAGGAAATATATACCAGATCAGATGATATTTCAGCAGAAAGAGCAAGAATATCAGCACAAGAAACTGTGTTAGGACAAGCATTTTCCACCGCTGTTTTGATCTGGTTTATCACATCCAAACCTCTTATGGAGTTGTTATTTGGTGGTGCACTTTGCTCGCTCACTATTGTAGCCGTATCATTCAGCAAAATCGACGCATCACAACCCTGCAACAATGTTCACAACAACTATTAGCATTTATACATTTGAACTCATTATGTACGTATGTTTGAAATCACAACGAATTTGACGAAATCATGTTCACTGTCCACAAAATTTAAATTTGAAAAAGAAAAATAAATAGTAGGAAACAGTCATGAAAATGTCAAGGTAAGAGATGGAGAATATACTTGAACAAAACAGTCATGAAAATGTAGCCTAATGAGACTACCAAGCATTCTGGGATCAGATTGTGAAACATTTGTGAGCACACCGCGTACGATTGAACTAACATTAGAACATGTACTATTGTAAAATGAAGGATCTAGTTGTGCATTTGAAAAGGGTACTCCTCCAATTAGCACAAACACCAAACAGCAAAAAGCTGTTGCACTTAGACCAAGTGGATTCATTTTTTTTTTTTTTACCTCTTTCAGACAATGTTTGTTATTATGAGCAATAACGTGATGCTTTTATCTAGTTTGGGTCAAACGACCAATGCAATGTCCTTTCTATTTTTAATAATATGGTTCGTACTCGTACATGTTGGTGGTTGGAATCTTATCTAAAGAACGTGGAATTTTCTTCCCATGCTTTAATAATATTTACTACCTTTATTAAAGCAATATGGAAGAGTAGTTACTAGAGTCTAGAACCAAAAAGGAAAAGGAGTAGTTGCTAAAAAAGGATTAGTTTGTAATTAAAGAAAGAATATGATGTTTGTGCTTTAGCATTTTTTTTTTTTTAAATTAACACTCTATTTAGTTGTATTTGATCATACCTGGGATGTAAATCTCCACCATGTGCTTTTGCACTTTGATTTTGTTTTTGCTTAAAAAAGTTATAGTTCATATACTTTAATATTAATAGTGTAAAATAATATATATGTAACTTTTTCTACTATATGTTGAGGTATGTTTATTAAAGTCTTAATGAAAAATTGATAACATATGTAGAAAATCAGTGAAAAATGTTTTTTTTTTTAATAGTGACAATAGTAAGTTTATTTTTTTTAAGCGAAAGATGAGATGCAGATGGGTTTCCAATTGTAGTACACTAAACATATATTAAACGAAAGAAAAAAGTACAAAGAAGAGGGGGGACAAAACCAAAACCCTCCGCAAGAGCAAAAGAGACCCAACACAAATAGAAAGCAAAAAAAAGCAAACTAGTGAGACGAACCGCTAAATTTACCCACCTTGAAACTTTTGCTCGCCTCCTGTTGTTTTTTCTTGTTCTTCTTCTATCTCGGGACCACCGATTGAAATGGATGACTCGTGTTTTCATCTAAATCAACAATCTCATCGTTCTGAGCCATGTTCGCCTAGGATTCACTTAGAAAATTCATTGCTTGTTTGGCCTCTATAGGAACAAGCCCTAAAACTTGCATGTCATAAATAATATATGCTTGACAAGTAAGAGTCTGTCACCATAATGGAGCTACCTCCCAAAGAAATTGCATTTGCTATTACATCCTCCTGAGTCCTGACGATCCTCTTGACAGAAAATGTTAGCTGAGTTTGAATCATCTTCATAAATCATGTCAATATTACCCTGACCTAGTGGTTTATGTATATGCTAAATCACTCAAATTTTCTTTACGTTGAGCAACCATGTCTTCTAGATGCATAGTATCAACAACAACCTCCCTAGTGGTTTTCAAATTAGTACTATCCACAAATTTTAAAAGAGGATTATTATCAACAATTGCTTTAGTGGCATTATTTGTTACACATTTTAGTTATTTTTTTTTATAAAAAAAACTATTAAATGTAATAGGAATTTAATTTAGGTGGATACTTCGCTGGATACTAAAGAATTTTCCTTCTATTTAACTACTAACCCTTTTATTCAAGAATAAAGAACACAATAAAAAGCTAGGGCTGCTGCTGTAGAAAGAAAAAAAATAAAAGTTAGACAGTGTTTACTTTTCAATTAAAAACTTAGTCATACACCTGCTGCACTTGATAACCTCATAAGTCATTACCAACTTCATATGTACATTGTACAACCTCACATACTGTTATTTTCCAATTCAAAATGTCCGTAGTTATATTCAATGATTTAAAATTTTGGGTCTCTTAGATTTCGTGATCAACGTACGTGTATGGTTTAAGGCCGGTGCCTAGGCTATATTACGTATACTATTTCATAGACATGATATATAAATTCGTTAAACTCATTTTGTTCACGTTTGTGTCCTTGAATTATCATATACCCATTCTATATGTGTATTATTTTCAATTTCATGACAAGAAAAAGTATGCCAAGATCTTTCAGTGAGAGTAACAAGTAAAAGAATTGTGATTATTGATTGTATAATTGATATCAAATTATTGTAGTACGACCTTAGAGTATATGCCCTTACACTCTATTTCAGTGATTTTTTTCTTATGAAGAAACGTGTTAGCCTTAGTTTTTTTGGTCTTACTTATCTGCAGGTTCTTTCTCCTTTTCCTTTTTCGTTGCATATATCTTTATAAGAGAAGTCATGATCTAATTATGCGTTGAAATGTTCGATTCATACAGTTCATGTCAACTTTTGAATAACTTTTTTTGGAATATAATATTTTTTTTAAGTTCTTTTGGAATATAATAAAGAGTATCTAGAACCTGATTTTTAAGTTCTTTACTTACCTAAACCTATATACTTCTCCTGCCTAGCAAATTGTCATCTCTCTCTGTTCTTTGTTTACAAAAGTTACCCGAGAGGGGAGAATGGATTAAAAAAATAAAATAATCACGACAATTGTCTTTTTTTATAAAAAAAATTAATTAAAATATAAAGACCGGAATGGATCGTCTCAATTGTACTTCACTTGTTTTTGCTCAAGTTTTAATCACAACCATTACAATTCTTCTCTCTTTTTTTTTTATTAGATTTTAAAAACCCTCATTTGAAGTCTAGGATTTGATTGAAGGTATTCTCACGGTAGAGAAAGTGCTGCAGACACCGCTCCCGTAAAAGATATTTCTTAAGAAAATCATTAGTAATCTTTTTCTTTTTAAGTAAATAATTAATAATCTTGAATTCAATAGTAAAATTGTGTGTAGAATGTTATTGAAAAAAAATACTGATTGAGGGCAGTAGTGAAAATCTTGTCAAGGAATGTGAGCAAGAGTTCTTGGGTTTGGATGCATGATGAAGGTGAGATAGGGAGAAGAATGATGGATTTTTTGGGTTTGGATGATTTGCACGTGACTATTCAATTGTATTTACTCATTTTCATTCTGACCAATTACAATCACACCCATGTTAAAAATTTGTCACATAAATGTATTTTGGTTAAAATTCGACTGAGGGAGGGGTTAATAAATCATAAATGAGATAAGCTTGAAGGGTTAAATTCACAATTAAAATTTGAAGAGATAAAGTGGCACAGCTGATAATGTAATTCAAGGGACTAAAAATGTATTTAAGTCTAAATACTTCAACATCCTTATTAGGGGTGTTCAAAAAATTTGGTTAACCTTAACCAAATGACTAACCAAACCTGATCCATATTTTAAAAACACAATCCAATTAGTGAAAAACTAAACCAGCCCATATAATAACAGAAAAGTTAAACCGGTTTTTAACCAGTTCAAACGGGTTTTTCTTTTAGGCAAAACTCACGTTCAGTTCCCATTCTCATACTCATCCTGTTTCTCAAATCACTGTTAGAGTCCCTTTTTTCTTCAACTCATGTTTCTCAAATCGCTTCCTAAAGTGACAACCGCTAGAATTTCACTTCAGAAACGTGATTCTACAGCTTATCGGAAAAGCGTTTCTCGGAAACGCGATTCCCGATTTTAAACCGGTTGGATATGTGTAAAAATTGCGTGTTTATTATTACTGATTCAATAATAACCAGCCAGAATCTCGTTTTGAAATTGAATAAGAAAGAGAACAGATCTCTGATCTAATTGAGTGTTTATTGGATTGATTAGTTTATTTTTATGAAGAGAAGAAGAAAGAAGAAGATAACGTCAAAAAAATGGAAGAGTGATTATATCTATATTTTTATGGCAATGAAATTAGGGATATTATTTTATTTTGACAAAAAATTAGGGATTTCATAATCATTTCTTTCTCATAAAGCATCTCATAATCACTTTTTTTCATCGGCTACTTGTGAAAACTAGTTCAATTCCACAAAACCAACGTTTAGAACAAACTGGATCTGAACTGGTTTTGAACTGGTTATAACCCATATCTAAACTGATTTTGCTAGAAAATTGGTTTTTAATGTAATGGGTTTAAAAACTGAACCAAAACCTATATGTGGTTTCAATTTGGTTTGGTTTTAAAACCATACACACCCCTAATCCTTACCATATCTCATCATTATCAGTAATATGAAACACATAATTATCATAATAGAGGAAAATAGATCTTACAAACACTACATCAATGGCCATAGTTTACAAAGTACAAACCTATCGCCATCCACCATAAGAGCACAACATGTATGTGCCTCTAGAACACACTCTTTATTAGGTACATTTCTTATGCAACTTGTATTAAATTACTTAGTATGAGCTAACAATACCATCCTCTGACGACTCTCTAGTGACTTTAGTGGCAAGGCCAGAATTTCCATTAACAAAGTTACATTGTTTTCTAATTTCACCTTGAGATCCAGTTAACACTTTAATTCTACTCATTTTAATCATCGAGGCCTTAAAAGCTTCAAAGAAAAGAGTTTGGTTGTTGTTGAAACTATTGACAATGGCAATCGTGTCTGCACCACTTGTGGAAGACAATACTTGGTCACTCTGAAACAAGCCTTTTTGAATCTTTAGGTTTGAGTAGTAGTCCGAGTCGAATGTATCTGGAGTGGCTGGGTCCAAATCGGTGAGGGTGCTACCAGGTCCACCATTGGGACATATTGTTCTCAATGTTTGTAAGTAGGTTGTGTTGAGAGTTGGATCGGGATTTCCAGTATTGCTGAAATTGTATAATCGATCAACGAAGAATCTACATTGGCCTCTACCAATTGTATGAGCACCTAAATATTTACCAAAACATATATACAATTAAATACACACATATATGTACATCATGAGGTATATCACCATTAGCAAACGAAGTTCAAATCTCATGTATAATAATATCACTTTAATTAATAATAATTTCTCTAATTTAGGAAACATTTTTATACCTGAAAGTGCAACTAGATCTGTAGCGTTGAGACCTTGATTATCAAAGTTAGATTTCAGTTGAGTAAGGTTGAAAGCGGGACTAGGAAGATTTATATTAGCAAGGGTTAGATTTGCTGTTAAACTATCTCTTCTTCCTAATGGCACTTTCCAATCAGGACCATGAGCCTGCAAATTATGTTACTAGAATAAATGAGAATCACAAGTAAAAAATGACGGTCCTTAAGAAAGAAAAAAAAGGTGAAGAATTACAGTATTGAGCTCAATAAGAGTAAAAGAAAGGAAAGACAAAATAAAGTTTACATTTGTAAAAAAGAATCTAAAATGAATGTTATTTTCAATTCTTATTGTAAATTATTATTATTTTTAATTGTAACCTATAATTATGTATATTGCTTATAAATTATTAATATTATTTTTCATTTGCATTTATGATAAGAGTCATGTTAGCATGTGTTCATGTTACCTTAAGACAGAATTCTTCACAAAGAAAGTATTTAACGAGAAAAGTTAATTATCAACTTTTGAGAAATAAATTTGCACCAATTTCAATGCATAATTTCCACTTTAACATTTCCCTTGTGATAAGAGTAAACAAATGAATACTTAGTAAGGATAATTTAGTAAAATTGTTATTCATTTTCTTTTATACACTCCATATGGTTTACAATAAGTGTTGTTTAAGATTTTGACCTATAGATTAAGAAATTGAATGAAATAATCAATAAATATAACACTTTTACTAAATTATCTTTACTTTATTTGAGAAAGACAAACTTAAAGTTGTATTTGAAATTGTGAGAGAGAGAAAAATTGAAGTATTTATTAAGGACAATATTGAAGAAAAAAAATAAAATTGTATTGAAAATGTAAAATGACATTCATTTCAAAACAATTTTTTTTCTTTCCTAAAACGTCTCGTTATGAAACGGAGGAAGCAGTTTATTCTTAGGTGTGTGAAATAAATAATAAGCAAATCTGAGAAACTATGAGATCGAAAGAATAACAATTAAACTCTACAAATAATTTCCCGTGAGGAAAATCCGACAAATAATTTTGTCATTATATATAACACTTTAATCCTTTTTTTTTCCTTTTCTCATGTCATTTTCATGTTAAAAATAAAGAAGAAAATAGTTAACTTTTTTTTTGGCAAGGATTCTCAACTCATCTTTTGACTGCTTTTTTATTACAGTATTGTTGTTTTTGTAAACTAGAACTAGAAAAATGGAAATGGAACAAAGAAGATATGGAACATACCAAAACAGAGGAAATTTCAGCAGCAAGTGCAAGAATATCAGCACAAGAAACAGTGTTAGGACAAGCAGTTTCCACTGCTGTTTTGATTTGATTCACAACATCCAAACCTCTTATTGAGTTGTTATTTCCAAAAGATGTTTGCTCACTTGTGATCGTAGAAGTGGTATTCAACAAGATTGATGCATCACAACCCTTTCATAAACATAGATATCAAATATATGAGCTACAAATACCAAAAATGTTTTTCGGATCAGTCGGTCCTTGATCAGATACCGAGTTTAAAAATTACTATAGTGTGCTACTATAGTTTTACCAAAAACTAAACATGATTTAGAAAATACACCTAAATAATTAAAAATGATGAATAATACTTACTTGAACAAAGCAATCATGGAAGTGAAGCCTGATGAGGCTAGCAAGTATACGAGGATCTGTCTTAGAAACATTTCTTAGTACTTCACGAACAATGGAATGAACATTAGGACAAGTGTCCCTATAGAAGGAATTATCAAGTTGTGCATTTGAAGAGAAGGGTAACCCTCCAAGCACAACCACTACACAGCATAGAGCTGCCAATGAGAGACTGAAAGAAGAGTTCATTATTTTTCTCTTGTTTTGAGCTCTAGACTGAAGTGTGGTTACCACAGATGGGATGTATTTATTTATAGAAAGAAATGGCATGTGCATACAACGTTCCTGCATTTCATTTTGTGCTTTAGTGGTTCAAATCAATAATATTCAATTTTTCAATCATGATGATCTAACTATTGAGAAAAAAAATGTACAAATCGCTGTCATATCGTGAGCAGGTATGTATTAGAAATTATACGTCATTGAAAAATTAAAATATGGCCACTTTTATTTTTTTTCCACGTCTTGAATGTAATGTAAAGTAGTGAATTACAATTTTTTTACATGTTTGAAGATTGTGTCATAATTGACTATGCCTTCAAAGTAATCATAAATTGGTATGATTTTGAACCGGGAAGAAGAAGAAGAAGAAAAAATATTCACGCTTCTTTACTCACACGAGGGCAGTAGCCCAAGAGAAAAGAAATTAATTTTAACCAAACACACGAAACCCTTCCTTGATCGGCATCTAACAAATGACTAATTTGAATCGGACAAACTCAAAAATTATCTCAGATCCCATTATACCTTTAATATTAGCTAAATCATCAATACACATGTTGTATTCACGAATGTCAAACCTTCACTTCTCATTTCCGTTTGTAAAAGTTGTCTAATCTATTGAACAAGACTTCTTCCATTCATGTTGCACAACTGCATTAAATCCCAACCATTTTAATCACTCGCCAAAAATTTGGATATTCTTGGGTGTTCTGTCAATGGTGCATATCACATTCTCACTAATAGGATTTCCACTCATGACTTCATTTCCTCGGATCTCTTGTGGCAGAATGTCCCATTGAAGGTGTGAGTGTTTGCTTGACGGTTTTTTAAGAATAGATAACCAACTAATGTTTTTTTTACTAACATGAGCGGCGTAGCCCAAGGGAAGAGAAATAATATCTTAACCCATCGTGGTAAAGAAACTTTTGATTGGTCGGCACGGCAGCTAACAAATGATTAATTTGTGTCAGACAAGATTCATAAAACATATCTCATATCTCATTTATACCTAATATTCACTCCGTCCATAATTTTAAGCATTTTGATAAAATGTATTGTCCCTAAATATAATTCTTTATACAAATTACTAGATGAGTTTATTATTTATTCTTAAACATATCACTAATTAATATTACTATCTTGTCTTTTCGTTTAAAAAAAATACTACTAATTTATCTTAAAATATGAAGAAAAAAATCAAATTTAATACACATACTGACAAAGAACAATTTAATAATATTTACATATTTTTCTTAAAAAAAATTATTTACACATAAAATAAACATAATATTTACATAAACAACATTCCTTAATAAATATGAAACGGCATTAAAAACTTATATACAGCGACGAGGAGTATTAGCTAAAGGATGAACACGCATGTCCTCAAGACATAAATGTTGGACCTTCACCTTTCACTCCAGCCGGCAAGAGTTGTCAAATCCTTTGAACAAGACTCATTCCAATCACATTGCACTACTGCCCCTTCATAATAATAATAATAATAATAATAATAATAATAATAATAATAATAATAATAATAGTATTCACCACAACTATAAATCCACGTATAATTTGCCACATTAAAACTCAACCACTTTGCATGCCAAAGACCTTCTACTACTCCCTTACAGAGTCACAAGTGCATTGTACTTGTATGACATTATGTAATATGATATTGGTAAATTCAAATGTGACATGTGGTAATACAATTTTTTTAAATACAAAAGAGAAATGAAAATAGTTGAATTAATTTATATGTCACAATTAAATTGTTTAATATTGTTATATGACATTTCCTTTTTGATGGTACATAATTGGCGTCCCTCCTTAATGCAAAAAATTGTCTATGAATGAATTGATGATTAGTCCTAGGCATGACAACAAAACCCATACCCGTGGTTACCCACCTGAACCAAACTCAATTTGACGGGTTTTCCCCGTTTTAACTGGGTTTGGGTATGAGTTTGGGTTTTCCCCGATTTCAAAACACGGGTATGGAATGGGTAACGGGTATATAGGTACCAACCCCAAACCCATACTCAAACACATCCCAAATGTAGAAAATTACTTTGTGTTGGTATGATATGTTATTTTGTTTGATAATTGTCGTGTTATAAAAACTACCATTGATATTTCAAGGAGCAACTAAATCAATCGGTCTAACAAATGTTAAAGTGAGCATATTGCTGGATAATGCATTACAACATTTCTCTAGGGGGTGCAAAAAAAAACTTCTATTTTTTATTAAAAAAAGTATTCAATGCGGGGACGCGGATGGGCGGGGATACCTGAACCCGTCAGGGACAGCGATGGGGTTGAATTTCTCATCTCCGTTGGATATGGGTAGGGTAACGGATAAGTATATGAGAATCGGGTATGGAACGGGAAATGTAAAACCCGTCCCCACCCTGCCCCATTGTCATGCCTAATTCTTTCACCAATGTACTAGCTCAAGGAAATTGCCCAGAACCTATCAACAGGAAAAAGGGAAATCGCATAAAACAAAAAGCATGCAAGAGGATAATATGACCCAAGTATTTTATTGGTTGTCAACTTGTGATGTCATTTCATTAGATGCCACCATATTTGTTGGCTTCAATGCCACCATATTTAGCATTTGGAGTTATATTAACAGATACGAAAAATGTTCAGAGGGGCGATTCCCTTGAGCTCTCTTTGGAATGATGGAACCGAACGGAGCGGAATGAAATGGAATATAATGGAACAGAGTGGAATGGAACAAACATTCCATTTCATTGTTTGAAAAGTGGACGGAACAGAATGAATTATAATTTTTTGTTATTCCATTCTCGCCCTTACTTAAAATAACAGTGTTGTATTAGAAAAATGAACAAAACTGAAAACCTATAATATGCATCAAATGGAAAGTAAAAGAATAAAAGGTAGAAAAAAAAGGGAACTATGAATTCATGGTTTACAGAGAAAAAAAGAGTTCATGAAAGTGAAAAAAAAGGAAAGAAACGAAACACGCAGTACGCATGATTTTAAAAGTGGGGAAATGAAAATAAATTTTTTATTCGTACAGGAGAAACCAGAGCAAAACAATTGAAATAGAAGAAACAGGTCAAGTTGGCGATTATTTAGGCTTAATAGCAGTTTTGGTCCCTCAGACAAATTTTGACCAAGTCAATGCTAACGTGGACACCACGCGTGTAACTTTTTACAAAATTATTATTTTTAATTAAAAAAAAATTACACATGTGGCGTCCACATGTGCATTTACTTGTCAAAACTGTAAAATGAGCAATACTTAGGGGACGGTTTTGTATTTTATTTTGTTAGGGGGTCAAAATCGCAACTTCTTAAAACATAGGGGGTTAAAACTACTATTAAGTTTTTTTTTTCTTTTCAATTGAGACTTTTGTCCTATTTTAATATGAAACAAAAATAAAAAATAAAAATTGAATTGTAAGAAGCAAGACACACGATAGGGACACCAAGGAGAAGAAAAACCTGGAGAAGCAAGACACAATACATGAAGGAGGAGATGAAGACATAATATGTGATGCAATAAGAAAATAGGGATAAAAAGGTAATTAATTAATTAAGTTGTTTTATTCCATTGTATACCTCCCAAATTGGGGGGAATGAAAAAAGAGATGAGTGTATAGGATGGAATGGATTCCACCATGTTCTATTCCACTCCATTCAATTTTTACATGTCCGAACAATGGATTCCTTGTTTATACTATTCCAATCCATTCCATCTGATTCCGTCAATCCAAACAAAGCCTTAGGCTTCATCGAGGGCATCCACGCCAATATTTCCTATCGCCGACGGTGAGGTTCTTTAGGGGATCGGGGTCCAATCAGGGTGTCATAAATTGGGGGGATCGAGGGAAATGAACAGAGGTGAGTCGGCGACGTCGGAAAGTATGTGGATAGGGTCATATTGGCCAGGACAGATAGCAGGCAACATCACAACAATGAGGTATTAGTGTGCATCGGTTTGAACAGGTTAGGGATAGGGTTTTTCATGATCAGAGTATTGTGCAGTCAAGGTCGCGATACACTCGTCACGGCTCGCGTCCAGTTTCAGCGTGGTTAGGGGATTGTTATGATTGTGATATTCGTTATCTACAACATAATAGGCCCGATCATGTGGGGTCAGATTTCAAGAGGTTCTTTTCTTTTTACCTTTGAAACGTACTGGAGCAAATTCCCTATTTTTATTTACGGTAAAGTTTTGAGGTCTGTGAAATTTTAAAAGACGTTTACTTGGAAAATAAGTGTAACGTGAATGGCCAGGCATATGGTTTTGTTCGCTTTAGCAATGTATGTGATGTTGGGAAACTTTCTAAAGCACTAAATAATATTTGTTTTGGTAATTACTGGGTCTTTGCTAAGGTTGCAAGGTATGATCGCTTTGAGAATTCTAAGGAGATGGAGACGGAGGGGATGTTACGGGTGAGGGAGAGGGAGATTGGAAAGAAGGGTGTTGAGGGAGAAAAAAGTGAGCGGGTCGGGAACGTTATTGGTGGCAGTGGCGTATTCAGGACCATAGGTCGGGGGTGCAAAATATAAAACTTTTATAATAATAGTAGTAACAACAACAACAACAATTAATGTTGCATATAAAAGTAACATACTCAAAATATTACATTGTAATGTATCAAAAAGATTTACATATAATCTTGAAGAAAAAAAAGAAGATTTGCATATAGGCTCTGTAATTGTCCTTTACACTTTGCCATCTTTTGAAATCTTTGAATAATCAGCTCATCATCATTGTCCTTCATGGTATCCCTTTCAATATAAGTCACTATAAAATCATTCATCCATTCATCCCCATTCGACCACGTAATCTACTTTTCACAATCTTCATAGCAGAAAAGAATCGTTCGACAGTTGTGGTGGCAACATGCAAAATCATCACTAACTTCAAAATCCGATAAACTAGTGGATAAACAATATGTTTTCTAGTTTCAACCAACTTTTCTGAAAGATCACTAATTCCCAATGTTTTCGAAACCAGATCGGCCGGATCAACTAGTTCGGTCAGGAACCGGACCAAGCATCGGTTTGGACAGCCTTGCAGAACCACTAGTATGTACAACTAGATAAAACCGGTATGAACTTGATGAACTGGTGAACCGGTCTCGGTTATACCTGACCAGACAATAATCTTTTTTCATTAAAATTTTTATTGTTTTCTTTTTTTAAGTTTTCACAACTCATTGCATAAGGAAAAAAAATTGTATTTTCCATAAACATTAGTTTCTTCAAAAAATAAAACGAAGGTGAGTGAGCATAGCCGTACTCAAAGGAATACAAACACAACAACAACTAGCTAGGAAGTGAGGAAGGTAAAGGGTGGAGCGAGAAGTGAAAAAGACCGATGGAAGAGCCAGTGGGAAAAGAATTGAACATGCGGCGCTGTAGAAATTAGGATTGTGGTTGTGGTTAGGATAAACTAGTGATCATGCGGCGCTGTAGAAAAAAGACCTTAAGATCAAGATACATTACCTTAGTGTGTATAGTGATTCTCTTGCAGTTGTAGAGAGAGATGAGAAAATGAAAAACACAAAATCTTAGAAAAAGAGAGAGAGAGAGAGAGAGAGAGAGAGAGAGAGAGGAGTTCACGAGTTCCAAAGAAGGTACAATGAGAGAGATCACTAGTTTCGGTGAGTGAGAGAAAGAGAGAGAGATCGGCGAAGTGTGGTTATGGCGTAGCTCAGCCGTCGGCGGAGCTGTGTGGAGATTCGTATGAGTTAAAGCTGAGAGGAGAGAAATTAAGATAGATTGAGAAGTTAGAGAGAAGCGTGTAAGTGGATTATGAGAGCAGTTTTTAGACTTGGGCTCTATTAGGCCTAAGGTGCAAATAAAAATATTCAGGGTATGTATAATGCAAAAAAAAAAAAAAAAACAGGAGCATTGGTGAAAATTTTAAAAGTTCAAGGTGTGCAGGTGCACACCCTCAACATGTTTGATGGAGGGATAGAGACAGAACCGATGATAAGGAAGGAGATTGGAAGTGATCATCGTATGGGGAAGGAGGGAAAGGTTGTGGGTGTTTTGAAAGAGGTATGTGAGGGGAATAATTCAATGGTTTTGATGGGGAAAGAGAAAGAGAGGGAGGTGAGAACTACGACGCATAGTTTGAGTGTTGATGGGGTGCAAAAACTGTTCTAGTCTTGTATGGCTCAAGAAAACTTGCATGTTGAAGGGTTTCAAACTCGAAAGTACATTTTGAAGTATCGCTCCGAAAATAAAGATTTGGATTGGGAGACAAATGGTCTTGTTGCTTCGGTTGTTGATGGAGAAATTATTCCCTTGATTCAACAATGTATTTCAAATGCCGATTTTTATGATTTAGATATTATTCATATAGGAGCAGATAAAGTGTTTTTGAGGTGTTTGGGGGGGG
>Ga0315914_1004638_pt1 | contig 20480 bp, 7 predicted proteins | sample MpolenodulesMG_FD_203920 | JGI IMG/M metagenome (GOLD analysis project Ga0315914, IMG submission 203920) | Medicago polymorpha root nodule microbial communities from Los Angeles, California, United States - elongated nodules | ecosystem: Host-associated > Plants > Roots > Nodule | place: USA... | reverse complement strand
GCCAAAGATAACTAACATTATAATTAAAATATATATTTTGAAAAAGTGGATCCAGAGAGAATCGAAGGAGGTTACATAAATTCATAAGCTCCTTGTTAAGCTGGAGAGTAAGCTGAAAATTTAGGCTTATTAAAATATGGCATAAGCAGCTTATGAAACTATGATAAGCTATTTTTATTTATTTACCCAAACACCTTTAAAAAGGCTTATGGGAGTAGATAAGCCCACACAAGCTCAAAATAAGCCAATCCAAACGGGGCCTTATTCTACTTGAGTAAAATATTCATAGTGTGTGTGATCTTGATCTTTTAGCTTTTGATTGAGATTTGTGAGCATCACACTTTAATTTAGTAATTGTGTTCATAAACATGCTTTGATTGAAGGATAAACAAGATTTTTGTTCTTGAAAGTGCATTTCACATGAATCACTCAAGTTTGAAAAATATTGAAATTAAGTGCATCAAATTAAATTACATTAAAATTTGAAGAGATATTTTAAGAACATTAAAAAAAATGCATTATTATAATATGACAATATGTTATATGTTATGCTTTTTTTAACTATAATAGATATCTATGTTAACATTCGATGAATCTCAAGGTTCACTCCGATACTAATGACTGATGAGCCTTGAAGGACACTCACATATACATATCAATTTTCTATGAGGAGCACTTATACATAGACTATCTTAAGTGGCATACACACTTTAATATTCATACACAATTATTACATGTGACAAAAATAACGAAACTCATCCAAAAATATCCCTACTACATGGGAGTGTAGATTTAAATGTGACCAAATAATCACAACCATGTAAGACTTCCTCACTTCATACACTCATATTAAAATATTTAAAAAATATCTGTAGTGGCCAAGGCCACCGGGAGCCTAACACATGGGTTCTCCCCTAAGTCCCTAATCAATAGTATAGTACTCTTTTAGTCTCCCAACAACAAATAGTATAGTAGTGCTATCTATTGTGGAAGTCCCTAGTCAATGGTATTCTATGTGGATAAGCCCTACCTTGCACATGGGTCCACCCTTAAGTCCATAATTAATAGTTATGATAAAAAATAAATAAGTATTAATATTTGAGAAATAAGTTACTCCTGATATTTTTATTCATCTTTCTAAAATGTCATTTAAAAACTTGAACAATACACATAAGTTTACTTTTTGTTTGTTCTCCCACTCTTTTTTCATTTCCCGCTTTTCACTGTTTTCTCTCCCACCATTCGGAGCCACTCCTTCGGAAGGTCATACCCTTTTCTCCAAACCTTGTTATTCTTTATCAGATCCGCCACCTCATCATTCACACACACACACACTTTTCATTGATATTACTTGGCCACTGAATTTGGTTTAAGATTCGTTTATTTATTTTAGAGAAAAAAATTATTTGTATTTATTTCTTAATTTTTTCAAGCTGTGTTGTTCATTTTCATGGTGAGATTCGTATTATGATTATGTTAGTTGATGTTTGGGATAGCTTATGATAACATATTTTAGTTTATATGAAAACAATTTGACTTTATTTTATAGAAATAGCTTATACATAAACACTTATATGATAAGCATTTATGCGTCTATGAGATACGTTAAATAAATCTAAATTCCTGCTTGTGCATGTTTTGCTCATTTCTAATTTGCATTATGCACATGTGTTTCATCTCATAGAGTTTCAACTTGCACTACTTTGTTGGTTTCAGATTCCACTGCGTTTGCAAAGGTGTAGGCTTTTGTGTTAAATTATGGATAGTGATTCTGTAATCGTCAATGGAAATGGCAATGACAACTCAGAGCCGAATCCGCAGAGGACTTACCAAGTAGTAGTAATTGCAACCCCAGATATGGGTATTGCTAAAGATGGAAAATTACCATGGACATTGCCTACTGATCAAAAGTTTTTTGAGGATATCACAACGGTGACATCTGATCCTGGGAAGAAGAATGCCGTTGTCATGGGTAGAAAATCATGGGAGGCTATTCCTCCTGAGAACAGACCTCTCAAGGGCCGTCTTAATATTATTCTAACTCGCTCGGGTAGTTTTGAAATTGCAACTGCGGATAATGTTCTTATATGTAGAAGTGTGTCTTCTGCTATGGAACTGTTGGCTTCTTCTCCTTACTGTCAGTCAATTGAGAAAGTATTTCTTACAGGAGGTGCTGAGATATTTAGGTATATATTGTTTGATTGTTTGATTTTCATAATCATGTTAAGCTCTTTATTCGTTGTAACTGATGATTTTTATATACAGAGAGGCTCTTCATGCACCTGGATGCGAAGCCATTCATATTACCGAAATTGAATCAAGCATTGAATGCGACACTTTTATGCCTCGAATTGATTTCTCTGTATTTCATCCATGGTATACGTCTTTCCCTTTGGTGGAAAATGGTATCCGCTATTCTTTTAACACTTATGTGCGAGTGAAGTGTTCAACAGATGAATCTCAGGGCCTGAATACCGATCCAATTCTTTATGATAATTCAAACCCTCTAAAATTTGAGGTCAAGAATTTTACTTTTCTTCCTAAGATTATTTTTGAGAGACATGAGGAGTACAAGTATCTTAAATTAGTTGAGGAAATCATTTCTGAAGGCACGGTTAAGGGTGATAGGACGGGGACTGGTACCTTGTCCAAATTTGGTTCCAAGGTAACATTTTGATTGGTTTGTTGTGGAGTTTCTGTGATTTATATGCTGACCTCCTATTCTATAATTCAACAGATGAGATTTAATCTGCGTAAAAGCTTTCCACTGTTAACAACCAAGGTATGTGTAAATTTTGGTTTGAAATTTGTATAATCTACTGTGGAAAGTAATTTGCTTAATGTGTGCTCCTTTACTTTTCCTATTGTTTTGATGTAATTATCATTTGTGTTTGCTACTTTGAATCTTTATTAGAGAAGACTAAAGAGGAATATCTGTTTACATTTTGATAAAAAAGTTGACATGGTTTCTTCATTTGATTTGTAGAGAGTATTTTGGCGAGGCGTTGTTGAAGAGCTTCTTTGGTTTATCAGTGGCTCAACAAGTGCCAAGGTAATGATATAATTTTCCAATCTTTCCACACACGTGGGCACACAAGTGATATTTTTTAGTGAGGTTACAATTCACACACTAGCTGGCATGAGCCAAATGTTGGGGAACTTGAGGTTGGTGTACTTGATATTATTTGAACAGTTGAGCTTAGGTTTTAATATAGGTAAACTTGTTGCTTGGGTTATCAATATAGTTTGATGATGGCCTGATAAGCAGTTGTTTGTTGCTTTCTTCGGCAATACTCAATACCATAAAAATCTATGCATATGCTTCTTTACCAAAGTTTAATTACTGCATTGCACGAGGTGTTTCTTCTAGGTTATAAAAGAATGTCATATTGATTCATTAGATATGACTAATGACTGCAATGAATTTATTCTCAAAATATACTATATTGACAGGTGCTGCAGGAAAAAGGCATTCATATATGGGATGGCAATGCATCCAGGGAATACCTTGATAGGCAAGCATGACTATTGACTAGTTTATTTATTGCAATTTTTTTTTCCATGCAGTTATTAACTGGATTTGCAATTTATTTTACAGCATTGGTTTGAAAGAAAGGGAAGAGGGTGATTTAGGACCTGTTTATGGGTTTCAGTGGAGGCATTTTGGTGCAAGGTAGGTGGATTGTGCCTTTGTCTATGTTCATCATTACACTGTATTTTGTGGGACTGGTTGTCTTTTTGCTTACTGTCTCGCATTCTGTAGGTATACTAACATGCATGATGACTATTCCGGCCAAGGATTTGATCAGCTCTCAGATGTTATTAACAAGATAAAACACAATCCTGATGATCGACGTATCATCCTCTCAGCATGGAATCCATCTGATCTTAAATTAATGGCACTTCCACCCTGCCACATGTTTGCGCAGGTCTGCAGCTATATTTGGCTTTCTCTTTAAAACTCTCTATGCGTGTGTGTAAGTGTATATCTATCTTAAAGTTTTCTCTACTTCCTCTTTTTGTTATGCAGTTCTATGTGGCAAATGGAGAGTTGTCATGTCAAATGTATCAACGATCTGCTGATATGGGCCTGGGTGTGCCCTTTAATATTGCATCTTATGCGCTCTTGACATACATGATTGCCCATGTTTGTGGTACGCAAATTATGCCAGCTTTTGATAGACAATATGTACTTGGATATACATGACACCTGTAATACTTACATCTCTGGGTTTTATAGAGTTATAAGAAGGAAAATTTGCAATTATTCGATTTCAAGTGAAATTATTTTTTGATTTGTGAGTTTTGAGCAGAAGATTTAAAACTGGTTAATTGGTTCAATAAATAGATAATGATAATTTGACTGTTAGTTAAGTTAATTGAAGTGATGGGTGGATTTCATTGTAATAATGAAAAACACAATAACTAAATGAAATTAAGCTTTTTTTCCCCTACAACTGGCATGTAATGTTATAAGCTTTTAGAGGAAATATTTTTTTTTTCCCGAAATTACCTGGTGAATTTGTGTTTTTTTTGTGTTCATTTATTTTAGAAACTACAGCGTTGTTGGACAAACATGATTTTTTCACTTTCAGTTGGTGTCCGATTACAACGAACTTTCAAAACAAATAAAATTTTATATTTGAGGAAAATTGGCATCAAACAGTGAACTAACCAACCAGTATAATGTCCTTTTTCTTGTCAGACCTTGTTCCAGGTGATTTCATCCATGTTATTGGGGATGCACATGTTTACCGCAATCATGTGAAGCCTTTGCAGGAACAGCTCCAAAACCTGCCAAAACCTTTTCCAGTATGTGTGAATGTTTAAGGATATCATTTGCTTTGATGTAGACTAGATGCCTTCAACAAAAAAATTAAGCTGTCCCATTAATTGTCTTTTCCTTGTTGACTACCTAAATTCAGATATTGAAGATAAATCCAAAGAAGAAAGATATAGATTTGTTTGTGGCTGCTGATTTCAAGCTCATAGGCTATGATCCTCATCAGAAGATAGAAATGAAGATGGCTGTTTAGGAATCTCTGAGATTCTCAGTCCCTTCTTCAGGCTGTTTCACTTTCTTAAACAAGGCAAGTAATTTGTGTCTTTTATTTTCCTTGATTATTATTATTGTAAAGAGATTTATATAATGTGGTTGAGACTTGTCACTAGGCTGTTGGTAAATCATAAAATAGTTACTTGAGATTTATTTTGAATTAGTTGACATGGTTGGTAATGCAAGATATACTATTCAAAATTTGAGTAGTTGCCTCTACCTAAGATTTGTAAACCAAATTCATTAGAGATATCCTGTTTCCTGAGTTTCATAAGCACGCACATAAACAAATTCATTAGAGATTGAAGCTATAGTTCAATTCTTTAATAATTTAACATTTTAATACATTCTACTTAGATTATATTTATCTGAATCTTCTTTTTCATTGTACTACAAACACAGTTTATTACGATACAAAAATATATTTACTGTTCATTACATGGATATTTGATTATTTGTTTATATTTTACTCTAATAATAGAAATTACAATGTTTTTAATTTCCACATATTACCTGCTCAATGCGCGGGTTAGCATCTAGTTAGTAAATTTTTCTATGATAAAGATGACTAATCTTCTTCTACCCCTCAAATCCTCTTTGTTGCTTTGCAATAAAAGCTTCTACAGTACGACGAAACTCCTCGTTGCTCATCTCATCCTCCGGATACGAAATTCTCACCATTTTCTCCTCACCAGCAGCAGGAGCAATCTTTTTCCTTCCGCTGTTCTCACTCTCACATCTTCGCAGCACACGACGCCGTTTCTTCAAAATCTCAGTTTCACACCTTCTATAACAATATCCCTTCTTCAACCCTGTTTTAGTTTTCATTTTCTCTTCCACATCATCAATTCTCTTGTTCTCTATCCTAGCACCTTCTTTTGTGCTATCATATTTTATTATTCTCTCTTTTTCTTCGTGCTTTATACTTTTGCCTGCCAACTTTTCATAAATATCATCACGTTCCTGTTCTTTTGGAATGTTTTTTCCATTACATTGAGCAAACAACGTGATGATTATAAGGTTTCCGATAACGAAGACAAAATAGTGGCTATTGATAAAGACTGAAATATCCTTGAAATACTCGCTCGAGCTTCTTACCACAATTGGTAACTTCATAGAAAGCCTTGAAATCAGGACCAAAACAACACACACTTCAACAAGCCGTAACAAAGTTGTTGCCCTTTGAAGCTTATGATGTTTTAGGATTGCATTGGCTTTCTCTGCTTGGAGGTTAAAGCTGAACGACTCCATTCCCCAAAGTCAAGGTGTGTGTATAATACAAGGGTTTCTCTGCACAAGTTTTCTGAAGTATTGTTGGTTATGAATCTTGGTTAAACCCTCACAATTTTATCTTTAGTTAAAAAGACGTTTCAATGTGTTAAGATGAGTGTTTATAAACTACCATAAGTCTCGATTAAAAAGTACTGCAAGACTTTTTGGTGAACCGGAACAAACTCTGATTCTCACTTGAAGTGAAAATGGAAGGTTATCTAGAGGGGCAAGAGAAACTATGTATTTGAAAGTAGAGAATAGAGAAGGTGAAAATGCAGTGAACACTGAACCGGTTTGTGAAATTTGTTGTAGCATAGAAAGAGAGTTTTGGAATTGGATGTGAGCATAGGAAAAGAAGGGTAATTTGTTGTATGAACTAAAAACTCTGCTTTGGAACAGAGAAGAAAATAGAATGACCTTGTAGGTAGGAAGTAATGGTATTCCTCTTGGCCTTTATTTATAGTCTCGAATAAGATTTTTTTTTTCAAGAAATAATTTTTTTTTTGAACAAGATTTTCAAGAAATAATTAAATTTGGAATATTGTCAATTATCCGACTCAGTAAATTGTCACTTCTGGGCAGTGAGAACCAGGTCCTCATACAACTTGCACTAAGTCTAAGCCAATAAATTGTGTTTCAAATTATCCAGTAATGTATCGTTGGAAAGAAAGAAAAAAAAAATCCTATTGTCGTTAATGGAGATAGATGCTTTTGTATCAAATCCATATTCTAGAGAACTAAACAACTCATAAGTGTAACATCAATGTCGCAAGTATGAGCACTTGAAACAAATGTGTTTGAAAAGACTCTGCAGAATCAGAACGTGTGATCTATTTAAGACTATAAAAACTCAACCAAACATATTCATTCACAAAAGAATTATCTAGAGAAAAATTAAAACTATTGCTCCATATAGTAACAGGTATCTTTCTTTAGACTTTGAATTAATCCTCATATAAAATCTTTGATTTGTTTGATGGCAATTATACCCAATGAATACGCGCAAAAAACACTCATAGGGGGAGTAGGGTACCGGCAATACTGAACGAGTAGACATATCATTTTATTTTTTTTGTCAAGTAGTCTATTGGCCGAAAGGAGAAGTGGGGTGTCAGGGGTTCGACCCCGCCCCTGCATAAATTATGCATTGTTCTACCAACTGAGTTAAGTTCACGGAGACAATCCAATCTTATTTTCTAATAGATATAGTTTGTCTTTTTGCTAAAAAAAAGATGTAGTTCACAATGTAAAACTCTTTTAGACTATCATTTAATAATATTTTTATTTGTCTATACGTCTAGTTCAATTGTCAAAAACGTCGAAATTATTAGACTCTACGTCGTGACCAAGATTCGAAATTGTTTTGAGTCAATGACCATTTTCGACTAACAGCTCAAAACTTCTTTTTTTGTGTGTAAACATTATATATATGTGTATCTATATTTATGATAACTACTAACAAATTTTATTCCTTTGTGCAAAAAAAACTAACAAATTTTATTCTAAAAAAAAAACTGCACATAAAATTTTGTGACTTCTATTATTTTTATTCGCATAAGCATATATGCAAGATAGAATATAATAATGAGTTTTTTAGTTTTTTTTGTGAACGATATCGATAAACCAGTCATGCACGTAAACGGATATATTCTCAATAATTTCCACAGTTTAATTAAAACAATTTCAACAAATTAGAATTGATTCTCAAAACCTCTATCTCGTCACAAACTCCACCAAACTTGATCATGAACGTGCTTTACAATTGAATTAGCTTTGTAGATTAGTCTAGCCAGTGATCCACCAATTTGCATAATTTACATAGCAATTAATTGAACCTCTACGCTCCGTTTGGATATTTTAAAACAAACCGAGTGAAGTGAAATTGAAAAGAATGAAATGAAACCTAGATTACATCATATATCGTTTGGATCTTTTGACTAATGGAACACCATTTACATTCCATTGTTTGGCTAGTAGACAAAATAGAATGCATTATAATTTCTATTCAATTTTTACACTTATATTATAAAAACATCATGTACAAATAAATTATTTGGTTGCTTCAAGATTATCATTAACCTTGAATTAACCTTCAAAAGTCCATTCCACTTTATTACACTATATTCCATCAAACCGAACTGAGACTTTTAAGTTTGTCTATTTTGCATAACCAAATTCTATAAAATATTTTCTTTTAAGTTTTTGTTTTGTTGAGGAAAGAGCAGTGGTTATATACCGATGGATGGTGCCACATTTGCAAATTCCTATACTTTATAAAAATAAAATAAAATCCTTCTTTCTGTCCCGAATACTATAGACCCACCAATAATGGAACAGGATCCAACTTTTTCTTTCTGATGGAAAATACATAGTTCAAAGAAAATAAAAAATATAATTGGGTATATGTATGAATATTAGTTATTTTACATTATGAGAAATGTTAAAAGTATTCTTGGGAGACTTGCTTAGAAGTTAAAAGAAGAAATTTTTTTTCTTAGATATTATTATTCACCACATTGAAACTTAAAAAAAAAAATTACATAAAATTTATAAATCATTTAATGCTTTAAGAACATTTGTTAGCATAACTCATACATTATTTCGAATGAATTAATCGTCATACTAACGCACGTAACTAGAATGGACAAGAACCAATGCTTTATACAAAAATTCATACTCCCTCCGATATATTAGTTATTCCCCTCCTCGATTCTTCTTATATAGTTGTAGATATTTTTGGAGTTTGAATTTCATCTAGATATGGTTCGAGATTCTTTATTACATCACCTAGCACACGACAAAGAGCACTCACTGCAGTTGTTTGAACATGAAGTGTCTGCTTCAGGCATAACTTGTCTCAATAGAAGGGAATAACTCCTACTCAACTATATGGCTCATCAACAAAAAAGTGAAGAGTGGATTTGTGTTCAATCGACATGATCTTTACCAAATTCAATCTTATCTGAGCAAGAAGTTCTATGGAAGACAGAATAATTTTTACGGTTTCTTAACATAAATTTTTAGATTTGTTATTTATTTATTTTTCTTTAAGTTGGTGATTTTGTTCGAGCTAGATGAAGACTTGTGAGATTTTCGGATTTCTGATTTTTAAGATGTTCCTTCAAAAAAAAAAAAGAATTCTAAGATGTCTTAGCAATGGTTTCCTATTTTTTATCATTATCGAACTTGAAAGACAGTCAAGTGATCGGTGAATAGCTCTCAAATGTAGTTTTTTTACGCTTTAATCGATTATCTAAGAAAGAAACTCTATCCTTTAACTATGAGTTCCTTAACTCCTTTAAATGATTGCCTAAGTAGGATAAGTTTTATGAACACTATCTTTTTAACATTTTTTGTAATACTTTCACTTTTATTGGGTTAAATCAATGTAAACCTTAGACTTTGAAAATGGGCATCACACAATATGATGGGAGCCATATAAATTTCAACAAATAGAAAAGGGAGAAAGTGTTGAAAAGAGAATATTCCTGGCTCTCCTAAAAAAGCAAAGCAAAATGATAAATTGTGAAAAATAACATTTTGATTGATTGATTGTATGAAACAAATATTCCTTGGGTCTTGCTTACATTATAACGAGTACTACCATCTTCCTATTTCCGACAATTGATTTTCTGTTGAAGACAGGTCAAGCGATTTCAGGTCTTACAATTAGTAATAAGATTAGGGTTTGTCTAACGTGTGCAATATTGCACATGTTAAGGCAACTAAAAGTGGTACCTTTTCATTTTAAAACACCAATTATTTATTAAAAAATTATATATTTAATATAAAATACACAAGTTTCAAGACAAACTAACAATTTAAAATTTTTTAACATGTGCAAATTTACATATGATAGAAAAACCCATAAGATTATTTATAACTTGAATCATTAAACACTAATTAACTTGACCAAGATACATGTAATCACATTAGTAGAATTTTTTTAAACCAAATGAGTAATCTTCTACCCCTCAAATCCTCTTTGTTGCTTTGCAATAAAAGCCTCTACAATGCGACGAAACTCATCGTTGCTCATTTCATCCTCCGGATACGAAATCCTCACAACTTCCTCCTCAGCAGCAGGAGTAGCAGCTTCAATGAGTTTCCTTTCGTTCTCACTCTCACACCTTCCCAACACACGACGTCGTTTCTTCAAAATTTCAGTCTCACACCTTCTATAACTCTTCTTCACCTCTCTTTTCATTTTCTTGAGCTCTAAGCTACCACCTTCTTCCACTATCCTATCATCTTTTATCATTCTCTCTTTTTCTTCGTGATTTACACTTTTATGAACTAACTTTTCGTAAATATCATCGTGTTCAGGTTCTTTTGGAACATTTTTTCCAGAACCCTGAACAAACAACGTGATGATTATAACGTTTCCGATAACAAAAACAAAATAATGGCTATTGACAATGACCGAAACATCCCTTAAATACTCACTTGAGTTTCTTACTACAACTGGTAGCTTCAAAGAAAGCCTTGAAATCAAGACCAAAACAACACACACTTCAACGAGTCGTATTAAGGTTGTAACCCTTTGAAGCTTGTGGTGTTTTAGGATTGCGTTGGCTTTCTCAGCTTGGAGGTTAAAACGGAATGACTCCATTCCTCAAAGTCAAGAAAGTGTGTATGATATAAGGGTTTCTTTCTTTTTGTTTCGATCTAAGTCTGTTGCACTACTTTTCTGAAGTATTGTCGATTTTGGATCATGCGTAAATTTGCACAATTTTTTCTTTAGTTAAGTACCAATTCCTAAGTAATGTAAGACTTTTTTGTCACTCGAAGTGAAATGGAAGATTATATATAGAGGGGCAAGAGAAACTATGTATTTGAATGTAGAGAAAAGAGAAGGTGAAGATGTAGTGAACGCTGAAGTTATTTGTAAAATTTGGAGCATTGAATTAAGAGAGTAAAGGAAGTGAGTTTTTGAATTGGATGTGAGCATAGAAAAATAAAGGTAAGAGTTTGAGTGAATATTGTATTGTATGAATTATGAACTTTGCTTTGAAACAAAGTTAATTTGTTAATCTTCGTAGGTAGGAAGTAATGGTATTCCTCTTGGTCTTTATTTATAGTCTAAGAATCTGATTTTTTTTCCAAGAGAAAAATCTAAATAAATATATCTAGAATATTTTCCATAATCAAATGACTCAATAAATTGTCACCATTGAGAAGAACCAGGTCCTCATACAACTTGCTCTAAGTCTAAGCCATTAAATTGTGTTTCAAATTATGCAGTAAAGTATCGTTAGAACAATTTAAAAGTAGAAAGAATAAATCTTATTGTCGTTAATGGAGATAGATGCTTGTTTCAATATCCAGATTCCAAGAACAAAAACAACTCATAAGTGTAACATCAATGTCACAAGTATGAGCACTTGAAACAAGTGTGTTTCAAAAGACTCTGCAGGTATAAAAACTCAACCAAACATATACAAAAGAATTATCTATAGAAAAATAAAAACTATTGCTTCATATATAGCAGTAGGTATCTTTCTTTAGACATTGAATTACCCCATATAAACTCTTTGATTTCGAGGCTTCAGCATTTTGATTTTTTTCTCCAGCAATTAGAATACTCCTCAAAATGTGCACTTGAAGATTTCTCAACCTTCATCTTCTAACTCATTTGATATTCTACTAGATTTTCAATGATTTCTCAAACTATCCTAACTCTGATGTAGCTCACAAAGATTCTGCAATTTTTTATTTTTGGTGCAAGGCTATGATGTTGGTTTTAATTGGATACTCATATTAACTCGTCTCACCTTAAATTTAGCTCTTGTCCATTTTCGACTAATAATTTATAAACTCGTGCCCTTAAGGGCACCTGTTAAAGATTTAAAAAAAAAAATGTTAAATTTTATGAAGAAAAAAAAAGAAATTGTCTTTTAATCTTTCAATAAGTTGAATATACAATTTTTTAAGATAAATTGCTACTTTAAACTTCTTATCAGTCTAAGTATAATTTTTTTTTACGTTTTAGTGTAAGTATATCTATATATTTATATATATAATAGAGATACCCAATTTTGATATATTACATAATATCTATTATTTTTATCATGAAAAGCAAAAATGAAGGATAGAATATAATAATGAGTTATTTCGAGATATTTTGGGAACGATGTCGATGAACTAGTCATGCACGTAACCGGATATATTCTCAATAATTTCCACAGTTTAATTAAACAAAGTTCATCCGTTTAGAATTGTTTCCAAAACATCAATTTCGTTACAGGCTCCACGAAACTCGTCATGAATGTTCTTTACAATTGAATTTTCTATGTAAGACCAGTCTAGTAATTTGTATGAATATCTGATCTTATATAGCAATTAATTATACCTTTAAATTTGTTTATTTTGCATAAAAAATATGCTCACGACTTACTGTGTTGTGTGAGCACACACAGAAGTCCTATGATATACAGCAACACCAATTGATAATAGTGTGGCACATTTGTAAATTCCTCCTTTACACAAAAAATTATAAATCCTCCTTTCTGTCCCGAATACAATAGACCCACCAATAATGGAACATATCCTACTTTTGACTTCTTATTGAATACATAGTTCAAAGAAAATAAGTAATATACTTGGGTATATGAACATTAATTATTTTACATTATTTGTATGAATCGTGATAATAATCCAATTAAGAGAAATTAGTTCAACATACGTAAGTAGAATGGAAAAGAACCAGTAATCTCCGCTTCTATATGCTATCTCTTATTATAAAAGCTAATGCTAATACCCGGCCCAAATCTCTCGGGGGGCTTGGTGTTCGTGTGGCTCGCAATGCTAATACCGCTTTACTTGGAAAATTGGTGTGGGATATTCACACTAATGCTAACAAATCTTGGGTGCACATCTTGTCCAACAAATATCTTGGAAATTCTAGTGTTCTAGATGGTCCAAAGAAGAATAGTTCCACCACTTGGAACTCAATTTTGAAGGCGAGGTCGGTTTTGCGAGATGGCTTTGTGTTTCGGCTAGGTAACGGCACAACTTCCTTTTGGTATTCCTCCTGGACCACCTTTGGGAACTTGGCAAGTATGGTTCCGTGGGTTGATATTCATGACATATCCTTGTGTATTCGTGACTTGATAATAGATGGTAATTGGAACTTTAACCCGTTGTATACTATTCTTCCCAACAATATTCAAAACCATGTGAAATCCATGCCCCCCCGCTTGCATAATGACGTTCCAGATCGCATCACTTGGGCCAACCATCTGGATGGTATTTATACAGCTAGGTCGGGATACTCCTAGCTCCTAACTACTCATTCTGAAGACCACCATGATGAAGATGTTTCTTGGAATTGGATTTGGAAAATGAAAGCCCCGGAGAAGATCAAGCTTCTCTTTTGGACTGCTAGTCATGATTCACTTCCCACTAAATCTCTTTTGCACCGTCGCGGTATGGTTTTGTCTCCTATATGTTATAGATGTAATGATCACGTGGAAGATGTTTTACACTACCTCAGGGATTGCCTTCTGCTTGTATTTGGAGATCCTTGGGGTACAATGGTATTGCGTTTTTCCAGGAGTTAAACACTCACGTGTGGTTCAAAAAAGGTCTCTGTCTCTCGGATCCTTTGATTTTTGTGGCAGGCATCTGGTGTATTTGGAAAGCCCAGAATGCAATGTGTCTTGGCAATGAACATGTTAGCTATCATCAATTGCGACACAATGTTGGGAGCTATATTAGTTCTCTTTCAACGTCTTTGGGTGAAGGTCTTGTCTCTCGTTCGCAACAACGTTGGACTTCTTGGCACCCATCCCGTATGTAAGTTATAATTCTTAATGTTGATGGGAGCAGTTTCGGCAACCCTGGCCGTTCTGGCTTTGGTGGTGTTCTTCGTACTTCGGACGGGACTTGACTTTGTGGATTCTCAGGTTTTTTTGGTATTTCGAATAACTTGCACATGGGACTGCTTGCAATCATGCACGGTTTGAAATTGACTTGGGAGAAAGGGCACCGAAATGTGATTTGTTATTCTGATTCCCTCCACGCTATAAACTTAATTCAAGCTCCCCTCAATGATTAGCATGTTTATGCCACTATCATCAGAAATGTTAAGGATCTCCTTAATCTCTCTTGGAATGTGCAGTTGACTCACACCCTTCGAGAGGCTAATGTGTGTGCTAATTTTCTAGCTAAGCATGGTGCCATTCACGATTCTTCTTGGTGCAGCTTGGAGAACTCCATCCCAGGCTTGGAAGATTTACTTCTTGCTAATGCTTCTAGAGTACAGTTCTTAAGGCTGTAACCTAGTTTTTTTTTCCTCTTTTTCTTTTTCTTCTTTTTCTCCTTCTACCAAAAAAATAAAATAAAAGCTAATCCTGCCAAGCTGGCAGTAAACCCTAATCACTTCAATATTTCCCTCCTAAGCTAACCTTAATTGCACTCTAATCTCTCAACTACCCACTCATCCATTAATCTCTCAACTACCCACTCATCCATTACTCATTGAAAACAAGTGATTAGTCTTTTCTGTTTTCAATACGCGTGCATATGGAATGGCTGCACAGTGCATACCTATTTTTCTGTTTTCAATAAGCGTCCTCTTTGCTCCCTCCCAAGGAAAAAATCAGCATACACTTCTCTCAATATACACTAAGCCCCAAAGCATTTCTCCAAACTGTTCTCCTCAAACTCTCGGATCTGCAGAAACTATGTATCTCTCCATAATTTTTTTGGGCTTTCTCTCAATCTCTCCATAAACAAGATGAATCACCCTCAATCTGTCTCTCAGTCTTTTTCGTTGAACTTGAAATCTCTCAATCAAATCTTTCTCTCAATTCTGCAGTGAAAAACCACGTTGCCGTATAAGCTTGGTTTTGGTGCTTCTGTAGATCGCGGAGAAAGCATCCATAAACACATGTTTGGTGACTGATGTAGAATTTTTACATGTCATAAACTATTTACACATAAGTATAATAGGATCGTTTCCGCAGGGAGTTGCGTATTTCATAAGCATTTTCACAATATTCATCACGTTAAGTGTTTGGGTATAAATTGTTTATTTGTGTAAAACTATTGTTCTATTCGACATAAAAGTAAAACGAGAAGAGATAGGGCTATTGCGCTTGGGGTCAGAGACATCAACCAAGCGTAACAGCTGCAATCTCTCGATCAAATAACGGATTCTAGCTTTTTAAACGATATTATCACAATCACTCGACAATATCATTCGTATCCAAATGATATCGTTATTTCTAAGGGATTGTTTAAGTGTCGATTTCCCAAACATTTAAACAATCACAAAGTCGATTGGATCGTTTAATCGATGATTTCCCAACCAATTAAATGACCTAAAAGCATTAAGTTCTAGATTAAAAATGATTATCAAATATTAACATTTATGTCTAGAATGATAACTTAAGATAGATTGTTATTCTATTTCTTAAATCCAAAAGTATTTATCAATCTCATTTTGAATCTCAATAAAGCATTAAATACAAGAATAACAACAATATTGAAGAAATAAGCTAGAACCATATATTAAAATATCGAGAAATTACATAATAGCTTGTTTGAATACCTCAAAACCCACAAGGGTAGATGTAGCTACATATGTCTATGATAGCTTTGCAAAGGATGAAGAAAAGATGAAGATTCAATGCCTAGATCCATGATGTTTCAACAAATCTTGGGTTGAATCTACTCCTAACTACCTTGCTTTTTGTTTCTCTCTAGAAAATGCCCTATTCTCTCTCTAAAATCCAGAAAATGTATTACCAAAATGATAAGTTTTAGAAAGAGAAGAAAAACTCTTTAAGTTGGGCAGAATTCGTGTCTGCACGCTTAAGCGTACAAGGGTCGCTTAAGCGTGCCTCCTGGAAATCTTCTGTTGGCCAATTAGGAACAACCATGTGTGCCTTATCCACTTGCATCCTGATGAAGTTCGCTTGAGCGTGCGGGAAGCGTGCAATCAGCGTACAAATCTGAGCTCTCGACATTGTGTACGCTTACGCGTACAACGGTCGATTAAGCGTACCAAATAAATCTTGGATAAGCGTACCAAAAGCGTGTTGATAGCGTACAGGAAGTTTGGCTACTGGAACTAGCACGCTTAAGTGTACGAGCGGACGCTTAAGCGTGCTCTCTGAATCTAGGAAGCGTGATGACAGCGTACCAATGGCGTACATGAAGCTGCTCTCGACGTTGTGTACGCTTAAGCGTGCTGAGGACGCTTAAGTGTACTGACTTTAGTTCAGCCGCTTCTTTCTTGTCCCTTGCTTGTCATTTCCTGCATAAAAGGGAGGGAATCAGGCATGTAAAGCATAAATGGTAAAAGAACACAATTTGGTAGGTTTTCCTTAGATAACTTACAGAACAAGTCACTAAAATGCCTAGATTAACACATAAAATATGTTACTTTTGAGCACTTATCAGTGACCGAAATGCACAATCGAACAGGTATGTCCTCTATTTCTGTAGTTTGAGTTTTTTTTTTTTTTTGTGATGACCGAGGATTTTCCACCATTCACCATAGTTTCGCACATTTCACAATGACATTTTTTTAGTATTGACCGGGAATCAAGGAAATGGTTAGTAATAGTATACATCAAGGTTTTGAAAGGATGTTTTATGAGTCGAAGCATGTGATGTGCGATTCATTACAGGTATGTCCTCTATTTCTCTCAATTTTTTAGTACATCCATTATTATTTTTCCTTCTTCAACATCTCCAATTTAGGTTTGTAGCTTTGGAATGTTTAGTGCGATTCATTACAAGAATATTTCACTTGCTTTTTATTTGATATTTGTATCCTTATTTTATTGACAAATCATATTTTATGCATCTTCTCCACCACCAAGGTAAACTATTTTCTTTTCAATTCCTTTGCTGGCGAGTTTCAACTGGTAATTGTTGTCCATACAAATGATTGTAATGAGTTTTGTTTAATTTATATTTTGTTATTTGTGATAGAATGGGTTTTCTGAATTGAATTGCATTGTTATTTGAAAGAAAGAAAAAAAATTGCTACTGACTCTTATATTGAGTAATGCAAATTGAGTTTATTTTGTTTGTTGGTATTTTTGTGTGTGATTCTTTTGGTTTTTTATTTAATTCACTTACTGTAGTTTATATATGCTTGATATTCTTATGTTAGCATTAGATATTCTTAGGTAATTCAAAGAAATTGTATTGAAATCACTTGATTTGAATGGTAATTTTCTCTATTGGACTTCCTAAGACAATTCAAAGACCTTTATTCACATGTAACGTTCCCCTTCCAAATTAATAATGTGTCCTAAATTTGCTTAGTATTTTTGGTATGTAACTCTGGATTATAATTTTTTCTGTCCATAACTTAGTAATTTTTCAAGAGTAATTTGCTTGGTAATCTTTCAGACATGAACATTCCCTATTACCCAAATGCTATTGTGTGGAATTGAAGTTTAAATACATATTAACAATGAACGTTGAGGAGTGCTTGGATTTAATTTAGGTTGACTTACAATCATTGGCAAAAGTTTATTTTTTTTTGTTCTTTGACCTTATATAAGTTAAGAGTAGGTTGACTTACAGTTAACTTGAGTTGATGCTTTAAAAGAGTTAAGAGTAGTCCATAAGAAGTTAATTTGGGAAATTTAATATCTTTTAGATCAGTATGTTACTGATTTTATACTTGATTGTAACAGATTCAAATTGGCTTGTGACAATATTAAAAGCCAAAGACAACACAGTAGTTGATCAAGTGAACAAATTTGATCATCATGTTGTATTGCCCAATCTATTAGTCTGGGCAAATTATTATGCATTGGAGACATTATATTTCTTAGTTTAATAACTTGAAAATCATGGAATACTCAATAATTTTGATTTCCTTTCAACAAATTTTTTACATTGCAATTTCTCGCACTTACAACTTTTTTGGTCTTCAATTCCCTTCAAACACTTACTCTTTTTTTATAAATTTATGTTCACAGCACCATACATATGTGTATGGTAATAACAATGAAGTGTCATTTTATTGTATTGGGCTGTGAAATTAAGTCAAGGAAGGTACCATGGTAACTTTGCTTTTGCTGGGATTTTTGGTTGATTGTGACATTTTCATCTATTCACTTACAGGAAAAATGCTGATATTTGAGAAAAGACACTAACACCAGTTGCCATCAAATTTCAATGATATCTTCAATTTCTACTAGGTGATTTGGTTAGTCCTAAGTTGAATGATTGTGAAAACAAGTGAAGTTGCATACTCCAATTTATTTGTGAACAAGAATTGCATTTCAAGGTTGGTGGTGGCTGTGACGATTTGTATTGCAAAGAGACTTTTTGAAGGGACAATGATAAAGTTTTGTAGCAGTTTGTGGAAATAATGATGCCATCTATTTGAAAGTGATTCGTGTATTAAACTTTTGATCCTTTATATTAAGTTGTTTAGTGTTATGTTTTAGTTTGCTTACCACTAAAATATTGGTTGGGCTTAAATTTTATTCTTTTTTTTAGATTAAATATAGTTCCGGTACTAATTGTATGCCTTTTATGCTGGCACCCTTCAAAAAAAATAAAAATTTAGGCATTTATCATACTATGTATTTTTTTTTTAAATGCAATTCATGACAATTGATAGATATTTTTCAAAAAAAAAATGACAATTGATAGATATATCATATATGATATTACTTATTAGTATGTATTTATTTTTCAAAACAACGAATGGCAATGATAGCTCTTATTTTATGTCAGATTATTTGGATGTCCTTATTTTATTAACTCTTTATTTGAAGATATAGTAACTCCTATAAATTACTTATAATCATAGTTAACGAGGGAGTTTACATTAGCTGAAATATAAAAGTCAGGTCTATACACAATCTTTTTTTTTTTTGTTGACAAAGGTCTATACACAAACTTAAAAGCCATTTTTTATGTTCCTACTGTGCCAGGCTCACCACAATTAATTTTGGTCTATTGAAGACTAACGTGAATTTTTTTTATTTATTTATCAAATTTCATTGAAAAAATAGATACTGCAATTTTTATCGTACTATGTTTAACGATACTACAATTTTTTCATATAACTTATTTCTTAAAAAAATATATATAATTTATTGGTGTTTATTGAAGTAGATGGGACGCACGGGTCAAAAGTCTAGTATATAAAAAAAAGGCTTAAATATGCAAAACGTCCCTGTAATTTCGCGTGTTTTTGCAAATCATCCCTGTATCTTTTTTTGTTTCAAAAACATCCTTGTAATTTGCTAATCGTTTGCAATTCGTCCCTCCCGTTAACTCCCATTACAAAAACGCTGACGGAGACACACGTGGCGAAGTGTGAGTTGGCAAAAGCTTACTTATGTGTCAAGAGAGATGATGAGTGGCTAGAAAGGAGGGACCAAAACCAAAAATGTAAAATTGCAGAGGGATGAAATTAAAAAAAACGTAAATTTTCTTCAACAAATCTCATTCCAATTCCAATGTTCAAACTGTTTCTCTACCACAATGCTTTTGGCTTATCAATAACACTACTCTACCAATTTTCTATCAGATTCTTCAACACTGCCCCTTCACAACCATTCGTTGTTTCCTACCTCATCCACAAATTCGGATTCTCACATGAATTTGCACTCAAAGCTTCCAAACAACTTTATTTCAAAACCTCACAAAAACCTGCTTCAGTTCTCGATTTGTTCAAATTTCACGGTTTCAATGACTCAGACATACACTGCACCATCAAAAGAGAACCCTAGCTTCTTTCATGAGATGCCCACAAAAGAATTCTACCAAAGTTTCAATTTTTACTCTCCAAAAGTGCTTCTACCTCTTACATTGTTCGTATGGTTGTAGGTAACCCGAAATTTGTGACATCAATCTTGAAGAGTCATGAAATTATGTTTCACTTTTTTTTATCCAAGGGTGATTCTTCCTCTGATATTATTTCATTGTTAATTGCAAACCCTTCAATTTTACATATTAGTTTGGAGAAACGAATAATCCCTCTTTTTGAATTGTTCAACAACTTCTTTTGGGGTTGCTTTGGCAGCCAAGAAAGGTTTGAGTAAAAAAATCTGTGATGAGAAATTTGATGCCTTTAAGAAAAATGGTTGGTTTGATGAAGCTGTTATTCATGCATTTCGGTTACAACCTAATTTAATGTTTGTTTCAATTGATAAGATTGATT
>Ga0315914_1004637_pt1 | contig 20482 bp, 14 predicted proteins | sample MpolenodulesMG_FD_203920 | JGI IMG/M metagenome (GOLD analysis project Ga0315914, IMG submission 203920) | Medicago polymorpha root nodule microbial communities from Los Angeles, California, United States - elongated nodules | ecosystem: Host-associated > Plants > Roots > Nodule | place: USA... | reverse complement strand
TTTATAAATTGTAATATCTATTTTTCAAATACATATAAAAAATAATATATATTAATTATTTTTAAAGCAAAAGATTCCTGGGAATCGATAATGCTACCCAAACACTTTTTCAATAAATTTATTCCCTAGAAAGTTATGCCTGAGAAAAATATTCCTGGGATTATTTTTTCATACCGTGAAACAAACGCCCCCTGAGAGTATTTTAGTATTCCAATACAGACAAATAAGCCAATCACACCCCAACAAAAAAAATGGAAGAAACAAAATGTTAAAAGGCCAAGACTGCCGATAAAGATCCCAGACACTTGTATGTAGACAAAACTTACAAATCTTTTGGATACTTGATAGTTAGCTTTTTGAGTCTAGACAATATTTTTAATATTTTAATCAATCTGGTATATTTATGTTTTTCCATTGACAACGGTACAGAAGCCATGAAAATAGTCTTAGTCGTGTACGATTGTTCACCTTATTGGTGCTAATAACACTCAACCATAGTTTCCTAGCTCACAATACTCTTCGATACAAGAATGGTATTTCATTTTTTACCAAATATGTGGTACATCAGGGTTACTTGTTCGGTGCTACGTTTTAATTGGCGTGCTTTCAATAGTGTTATCGATGGCAGACCATGGCGGAAAGCCGAAAATCCGCCATATAAAGCCGCAATATCCACCATAAAACGCCATGGCACCACGCCGTCACCATCCTTCACAAAATGGCATGGCAGTTGTCAAAAAGTCAGACCCCACAATCCTCCGCGGCATCACCATGACAGATATTTGACAACACTTTTTCAGTATATTTTTAATGTTTAATCACTCACTTCCATTAAAAAAAACATGCAAAATATTAGTATGACACCTGAACCATCAATCATTAACCAAGAGAACCTCATACTAACTGACTTTTCTTTATAAAATAAAAGAGCAGTAGTGCAAGTCTTTTACACGGGTATTTTACCATCTACAATGTCTGGAAATTGAGGTTAGATAAGCTTGACAGTGTTAGTTAAAAGAACAGATGAGGTTCCCTCAAAAAAAAAAAAAAAAGAACAGATGAGGTTCTTTAGTGACCTACACAATTGGGTGAGTTGTTTCTTGGTGGAAGGGAGGCTGAATATGTTTTGACAAGCAATGATGAACTACATTAATATAGCATTCAACGGTACTAAGAATAAATTAAATGTATAGCATAACAGCTGAAATCACCTTCATATGTGGTTGTATGGGGCAAGAGAAGCCCATTTCTGTTTCCTGCATAACAATAGAAAGGTAAACTTATAAGGTCCCATTACCATAAACAAAACAATAACCAGGAAAAACTATTGTTACCATCTCTTTATTGAAATAGTACAACAAAAACAACCAAACCTTCTCACACTAAGTGGGATCAGCTACACGGATCAAATCACGCCATAATGTTCTATCATAAGCCATAACCATATTGGTATATATCCAACTCATTAATCTTTAAATCTTTCCTAATAGTTTCTCTTATACATAACCATATTGGTATATATCCAACTCATTAATCCCTAAATCTTTCCTAATAGTTTCTCTTATAGTTTTTCTAGGTCTTCCTCTACCTCTTTTGACCTGACTCTCCTCCATCTGATATATTCTTCTTACTACAACATCTACATGTCTTCTCTCTACATGCCTAAACCACTTAAGCCTATTTTCTATCATCTTTTCTACTATAGGGGCTACCCCAACTCTTTCTCTAATGGTGTCATCCCTAATCTTATCCCGTCTAGTCTTACCACTCCTGCAACGGAACATCCTCATCTTCGCTACACTTACTTTATTCTCGTGTTGGTTCTTAACCGCCTAACACTCTGTACCATACAACATCGCTGGTCTGACGGTTGTCTGGTAGAATTTTCCTTTCAACTTAAGCGGTACTTTCTTATCGCATAAAACAACTTAGGCTCTTCTCCATTTCAACCACCCAGCTTGAATACGATAATATACACAAGCTTCTATTTTTCCGTCATTTTGTACTATAGAACCAAGATATTTAAATCTTTATTGAAATACTAAAATAAAGAAATTTGTAATTGACAAGAAAGAATGAGGGTGGAACCAACTCTATTACAAGTTTTTTTTTTTTTTTTTAAGGACCCTATTAACAACTTTGATATTGATGGGACTGCAATTAATGAGAGGAGAATTTTGAGCAAACCCAAGATATGGAGGGTTTATGAAAGGAATCATAAGGAGATAGGTTGACTGATGAGGTGGCTAAGAAGACTAAGTTGGCTAAATGAGGGAATATTTTCCCCTCTCTTTCCTAAGAATTCCCCTTATATTCTCTACTACTACTATTATCCTTCAATAATCAATAATACATATTATATAATATCTGTTGCAGTCGAGTTACTTTCTTCAACAAAGATAACACAAATTCCTCGATTTTTGGTTAAGCAAAATCAAGTTTAAATCGACTCAATTGACTTTTGTTCTTATAATATCTTAGAGAGAGAAATGGTTGCCGAAGAGAGTGTTGTTGTAGTGAAGGGAAAGAACAAATTCAAGCACAAATGAGTTTCCTACGGTTATTATTATTGATTTAAAACTGGCTGTGAGTTAATTTGATTTTCAATTTTGACTATAAATTTGAGACAACCATGTGTAAAGGGTAACTTTTTTAAGATTTTGCAGATTATTTATCAACAAGAGCATCAATGGAATGAAGAGATTGCTCGAAGTGTTGACCTCATTGATGTTGAAAAAAAGCAGCTTCAGTTGCTTGGAGTTGTTGATAGAAATTATTGAAGAAAAGAATATGGAAGAAGAATGGAAAAGGGAATCGAGAGAGAATCAGTGAGAGAGGGAGGGATATGAAGAACAAAAAAGAAACCAGAATTAAATAACATTAATCACTAAACCTAAATTACAATTCTATCTTGAGTTTTAATTTTTTCAAAAAGTAAAAAAAATGGGTTTTTGGTCCAAATGAAAAGGTGCATGATGCTAAAATGGACCTTCATAAAAAGAGGTGGGTCTATTGTAGCAAAACTCATTATATATTAACAGTATCTTAGATTATCTTTTAAGATTAGTACAATGATTTGTTTTCTGATTTCCTATTTATGAAGGATTAGGAGTATTGTATTCCTACAAATAGTGGTTAGTATTTAGTCTTTTGTATCAAGCAATTACCAAAATTATTCAAACATACTTCAACAATACTCATCAAGATTTACAAGTTCAAGAGAAAAACTTTACCAATACAAAACTGACCAACTTGACGAGTGCCACCAATGGAGGTTTTGATGACAGGGATCACATTTTCTAGTTCAGCCTCAATTACACTGCACCAAAAACACGTACATTTATTTATTCATCTGGAGAACTGGAACGGAATTCCAATCCATTTGGAAATATATTTGATTAGTACAGCAAAAGATTGAAAACCAGTAGAAGTGATTGGGACCTCTGACACCAACCAAACAATAGGCATTGGTGAGTTTACAAAACACTCCAATTTCAGTGCAGTTGTCAAACATAAGTCCTGCAGGAAACATATAACATTGTGTTCATTGCAGCAATAGATGTATTAAGCAATAAGTATTTCTTTAGAAAAAGCAAATTTTCAACTTACTATTTGCCATGACTGAGATGAAAGAAATCTCTGACCCTAGTAATCGACTTAATATCTGCAGTAGTAGAAATCCAATAGGAAAAAACAAAGAAAGGAATCACTTTGAAATAGTCATAAAACAATTAGCAAGATAGTCAATAGTGATAAAGAAGATAGCAACAGGGCAAAGTTACCTCGTATGGGATGCTCTCTGTCAATTAGGTCTTTACCTCCAAACCTACTCAAGTACTAATAATAATTTTGATCTTCCTGTTTTGTTTGGTTGAGAAAAGAAATTTTTTGTTTTTTTTTTACAAGAGAAGTAAAAGAAATTTAACAAATCTAGTGAACATAAGAATAAGAAATGGCTAGCATCTTCAATCCTAAAAAGTAAAGGGTAACTCTCTCTGAACCATGTTTTTTTCGGAATCAATTCATTCCTAGTTTCATCTTTCCCACTAACGTTGGAAAGGCAAACTCTTGTTACAAGCTTGTTGTACCAACATTTTTGATTGGAGACATGTTTTAGTATTTAGCATATGTCGTGTTAGAGACCAACATTTATAATTACATTGAATTAAGTTATTTCTTCAAAATTTTATCAATGTCGGCATGTCATTGTCAGTGTCGTATCCGGTGTTTACGTTTCATAGATTGCAAGCTTGTGAGATATATTCTTGTAGCGCCATACATCATTAGTAGACGACGATGTCTAAAGTAGTTTTGCAATCCTTACATTTTAAAGGGGGTAACAGACATTTTGGTCCCTGAAAATAGCATAATAGTCTCTCAATGTATCAAAAACTCACAGAGACCGAAGTTTGAAAATTTTATAGAGATCAAAAACTTATTTAACACTAAATTTTATAATCGTTTTAGAGGAATTTATAATCTATCTATACTACTCCCTCTAATTTTATTTATAAGATAAAGTTGTGTCAACAAAAATTGATGTATCTTGACTGAATTTTGAATCAAATACATTAATTTTTGTTCACCAATTTTTCTCTTATAAATAAGATTGAGGGAGTATTATAAAATGGCACCTGTTATTTGTTCAAACAACCTCCCGATGGCATTCTCACATCACACTCCGTAGCTCTCATTTATTTATACATAATTTTTTTTTTTGGAAAGGAGGGTTGATCAAAAATTATAATCAGATCACCAATTTTTTTTTATAATCATAACATTTCACACCCAATTCCCCCAAAAAAAAACATTTCAAAACTATTTTAATTTCTATTAAAAAAAAACTATTTTAATTTATTTTTTACAACAAGTGGTTTAGTTGAAGTGGTTAAGAAGGTCATTCTAAAAATGAATTGTTTGAAGAACTGAATTCAATTTATAGAGGATTAAATATTGACCAGACTTAATTTTTGATTACAAGACCGATGTGAAAATCAGTAACACCAAAAAATAATATTTTTTTCGGTTCTTATTATAAAAAACATTTGACTTTTTAGGTTCATTAAGTAAATGATGTATCTAGTCTATATTTATAACGAGATACACTAATTATTCAATGAACGTAAAAATTCAATTGTTTCTTATAATAAGGACATGAGGGGAGGGAGTATAACCTATACACTTTTCTTGTGGCAAATGCTTGATCTACACCTTCAATTTTGTTTCTACAAATCTTCTTTAAGACTTTAAATTCTTCAAAGTTCCCATTATCATATCGAATAACTTCACTCAATTTCTACTATCCTAGTACCATTAATGACAACCATCACTATGACTAATACGTAGACGAGAAACTAAGTCATTACGTCTGTTATTCAACATGTACTAGATGACACAAATTCAATAATAATAATTCAGGTTAAATAATTTTTAACCCTTTCATTTAGACGAATTGGGTTTTATCCCGTAAAATATATATTTTATTAATGACAACCATCACTATGACTAATACCTAGACGAGAAACTAAGTCATTACGTCTGTTATTCAACATGTACTAGATGACACAAACTCAATAATAATAATGCAGGTTAAATGAGTTTTGTTAACAAGTGCCCTAAGAGCATTGTTTAAGGAACCCACAAAAAGAAATCATGTCTTGAAAATATAAGTCCAACACATCTTAAAGTCATAACTGTACAATTTTCAATGCAAAAGTTGCTACTTTTAGATGCTTAAACAATGCCATAGGGCACCTGTTAACATTTTCCAAATAATATTTACCCCTTTCATTTGGACGAATTGGGGTTTATCCGGTAAAATATATATTTTTAGATTCTCCTTACCATTTGAAGATTCTTACGATTTCAACCCTAGTCACATTTGTCTGGGCAAACGTGCTTACATGGCATACTAGCAATATAAAATTGATCGTTAACACACTGAGTTGGAATATTATAATTCTTTTCAAAAAAAAATATTCTAGTTGAAACCATTTTAATTAAAAACTTAATTTTCCTCAAAAGATAATAAAAAACTTAATTTAAACAATTAAAAAGGGGTGTTCGAACGGACGAACGGACCCCCCTCACTTATTCACTTTAAAAAAAACATTAAAAAAATATATCTTCATCAACTCTTCTCTCCCCGATCCTTCTCTTCTTCCCTTTCTCATTCCTCTTCTTTTTCTCTCGTTCCTCTTCCTCCTTCCTCTTCTTTTCTCTCATCTATCTTTCTGTTTCCTTCCCAATTTACTGTAGCAAATCCCTAATTTTTCAAATGTGTGTTATAGCGATTTTGGGTGATGATGATTTTGGCGTTTGAATATTTTAATTTATGGGTTTGAGAAATTAGATGAATAGAGTGTTTTAAGGATTTGAATTTTTGATTTTGATGATGATTTTCGACAATGAATTTAAGGAAAAAGATTATTTAGCCCTAATGATTCAGAATAAAATTAACTTAGACATTTTCCAGTTCATAGATATGTTTACAGAATCTTGAGGATAAACTTAAAGAATGCTAAGTTGATCGGTGGTGTTTTCGAAACTCTCATATTTGTTGTTAGGAATAAATTTATGAGTGTTTGTTTCTTTGCTTTTAAATTATTTTTTTATTTTGAATAAAAAATATGTTTGGAGTGGAAATTTGTTTGTTGGGTTTGGTTTCACTAAAAATGACACATTAAACAAGATTTCAGCTTTTGTAGTGTAGTTGAATTACTCGTCATTTTTATTTCAATTTTCAGGATATTGATCCCAACATGAATTCTTAAACCCTAAAAGAAGTTCCTTGCATTAGTGATTGGTTACATCGCTCTTTCCCACAATATTTAGTGTTCTATATATGATAACGTTCAAGGGTGGTGAGATATGATGTTACACTTATTTGCATTGCAAGCTTTGTCTAATTTTCCACAACCGTATAAATAAATGTTGAAGTCATTAGTTGAGTCTATTCTGCATGATCAAGAAAAATCACAATATACAATTTACTTACATATTATTATTAGTATGAATTCCATTCTTGCAAATTCAACCAACCTTCACACTGTATGAAGTCTTAAGTTGAATCTTTATTCTGATTCAATCTCAGTAACTTCTTCATATTTTTGTAATAAGATTGAAAATTAATATTATAGAAATTAGACTTGCATATTAATAATTGGTATAACAGCTAAGGGGTAGTTGATTGATTGGCTATATCATCAATCTTTAATTAGTTTAACTGGGATCCATAAACATTCTTCAACAAGGATCATTTCCCCTTTTTTTCATTATACAATTTACACATTTTACAAAATGCATAATTGTGGTGACACTCCTAGCACATATATAAAATCTCTCATTCCCCTCCTCCTTAGTTAATTGGCAACATTGATAAAATGAAGAAATTTTATGGGCAAATTGGTGGCTTTACCAAGCCAGTATAGACAGGCTTAACATTGACACATCTAGCTGTGGCAGGGGCTGATCCAAACTTTAGGTCGACGTTATGAAATGTAACACCCGGGCATGTATGCATCTTGCTGCATCTCATATCCACTACCATTGGTGTAGCTGAAGTTCCCCTTATATTTGAAAAATGAATATTTGCAATCTTCACCAATGAAGGCTGCACGTAAATAAATATATAAGTATCACAATTATTAATATCTTGCCGTTAAAATAGTTTTAGTTGTAGTGCAAATAAGTACCTTCTTTTTACAAATATCATCACATTCATACTCCTGGTCAATAATGATTGGATTTTTAACATTTGTCATGTTTATGTTACTGAAAAATATCTCCGATGCTCCACCAGCAAATCTCTCTGGAAATGATTTTATTCTCAAACCGTTGTCTGTGCCAATCAATTCACTGTTCTGTACCCTGACACCTTTCACCTCTCGCTCGTCTGCTCTCCTTCCAAGACTACCGATACTGTCATGCATAAATAAATCAAAACAAAGGAAATTTATCATATATCAAATTTACGATATATAGCTTAAACAAATGGCTTTCATTTTGATATATACATACATTTTCAATGTAATTTATTTATAAAAATCATGCAAAAAGATTCTTCTTGTATATTGGATGTTAAACTTTGTTACACTAGTTAGTTAATTACCTGATACCATGTCCAGGTCCACATTTGAGTTTGTTGATTGCAATTTGTTCAGAACCGTCTATCATACCGACACAATCATCCCCAGTTGCAATGGTACATTTATTTATTTTCACACCGTAGGAGGTGCTAATATGAATGCCATCAGTGTTTGGGCTGGTAACAGGTGCAGTGAGCCTAAGTCTTTGCAACCTAATGTTTGAACATTGAGTAACGAATACATGAAATCCTTTGGGATTTACTGATTTAATGCCCATTATAATTGCATTTTGCACTTTTGTGAAATACAAAGTCTGCATTCCCAAATTATTAATAACATTATATTAGTGAAGAAGACCATATATTAATGAGATCATATGTTAATTAATTAATTAATTAGTGTTAAACTTACGGGTGGATTTGGCACACAAGCAGTATCTCCTTTGCCAGATTTACAATCCTCAGCGAATTTCCATGATTCTTGACCTTGTCCATCAAAAGTACCTCCGCCGAGTATTTTTAGGCCATTCAAGTCTTGAAACTCGAACCATCTTCCGTTTACATACTCAGAAATATCAGTGGTAGCCAAAATAGTTCCTACCACTTGAATTGTTACTGGCTTTGGAGCAAGACATGGTCCTGCAAAAACTATTTCCGAAACCAAAAATCTACCAGCAGGAACATAAAACCGGTTTTGTCCTGGTTTTTTGCAGACTGCTTGCCATGTCTGCATGAACGCCTGCATGGACAAAACAGAAATCATGTGTTAATAAGACATAAAGTTTGAAAAATTGTTTATAAAAATGACATCATGTCTCAAGTAGATCGATAACTCGAGCCTAGTAATATTGAAGGAGTTATAATCCTCAATTTTATAGTTAAAATCTTGAAAATTAACATAACTTCTATGAGAAGAAAATAATATTTCTACGCATCTTATAATCTGATTTTGCAACCACGATGATTTTACCTGAGTGCAATCAGTCACACCATCACCTTTGGCGCCAAAACTCAAGACATTAACTAGTTTCTCCCCGGGAAGGAGGACATCCTTAGAGCTTTTTCTAGCCCCGAAAACATCACGACCAACGGGAGGCCTTGGTTTAGGAGCAGCATCTGCATAACTGGCCAATGCAAAGAACAAAATAAGATTAACAACACTCTTTGCAATGGCCATTGTGCTTCAATGCTTGTTATGAAGTAATTATTTTTTTAACAATTTTGAGAGCTTAGGGGCCTCCGAGGAGGCTTATAGGAAATAGGGAAATGATACCTCATTCACAGCTTATCAACTATATAACATGTTTCTTAACGGAAAAAAATAAATGGTTCATCTAAATCAACGGAAACTAATAATAGCTTTTATGACTTATTTAGTTTAGCTAAATTTAGTGATGCATTGTGTGCATTAATTGTGCCCCCTGCTTTCGGGTTCAATTCCTCCCATCCCCTAACTGCCACATTCTAATAGCAGCAAAAGCACAATTTTCTTCTCTTCATTGGTTTTTTGAATGGTCTCTTCATTGGTTGAAAAATATTAACCATTGTCCAAAAAATATCACTTAAATTTTTGGTTTTTTTTAGCCGCGGACTTAACACACACACACACACATATATATATATATATATAACATAATTTGATACTTCATTTGTCTTTCTCTAAATTTGTAGCTATTCTAATAAAAATAGAATATTATTATACAAATTAAGGTTTATCTTATACGTATTGTGTTTGAAGTTGAATCAGTGCTTTTATATTTCTTTGATGAACAACAAGGATCAAAAGTATCAACAAAAATAACACCGTTTAAGGGCCAACGATTACATCTTTACTTAAAGATAAGACAAAGTTATGCCAGTGATTTTTTAACTTTATTTAAAATTTGGTTCGCTGCAAGCAAGTAGACGATGAGATTGAACCTTTCAAATTAGTCGGCGTCGGTCCTTAGGTTGGATAGTGAGTTTTGAAAGAAAGAAAAACTTTATTTAAAATTTGAAACAAATTCTTTATTTGTTGTCCATGTCAAATTAGTATTATATCTTCAAAAATGTGTGTATAGTTAATCAAATTTTCCTAGTCAATTTTTGCTACCAATTTTTACAAACGAGCATTGAATAATATATAATAAAGAATGTCTCATCATTCAACATCACACTCTCATTGAGAACCAATTTTTCCTAGTCAATTTTCGCTATCAATTTTCACAAGTACAAGTACGAGATACATAAAAAAGAAGGTATGTATGCGTTGATAAAACATGAGAGTCCTTTTATAGTATAATATGAGATAACTAAATCGTTCAATTCATTGTAAAACATCACAATAAAAGTTTAAAATGTCTATCGCATATAGAAAAGTTCAAAAAGTAAAAAATTGTACTAGGTTACAATAAGAAAGAACAATGAACAAATGAATTGTACTAAGTTCAGAAACTACAAACTTCACTAGAAACAGAACAATGAAAAAATATGGAATATCGGGTAGGTCACCATTTTACAAGTAGCAATGCTTAAGAAACCATGAGGCAAAGCCTAATACTTATTTAAGCTGCAAAAATCCTACTTGTGGATCTTCCATAACTGATCAAACATTACATGTACTTGTATCATTGTATGTAACTATTACTTGAAGAGGATCATAATTTGTGTTGGATAAAAACCCTTCATCTGGATCTCCCCTGCAGTCCAAGGAGTTAAAAGAAGGGTTGATATGTTAGTACCACATTAATTGAGAGTATTTCCATGACTTAAAAACATTTGGATCTACTATAAAATTAATCACTGAGTCGAGTTTGAGTGCTTCTTGCATATACTCAGTTGTGAATAAATTTGCCATTAAAAAATAAAGAAAATCACTGAGTCAGCATTTTTTAAAGAGAGTCAAGTTACCAACTCTACCTCTACGTAAATAAGGAGGTAGTTGCTATAAAACAGGAAAAATTATTCGGTACACAATTCTCGTGAAGAGTTCTGGAAGAGAATTGTCGTCGCTTGATTTAGCATTTTTGTAATTATTTTAGAAAAGAAAAATGCTAAATCAAGTGATAATTCCCTTCCCGAACTCTTCAAGTGAACTGTTTACTGAATAATTTTTTTCTAATTTATAGCAACTACCTCCTTGTATTTCGGCCAGACACACATGTTATTGGCTAATTGCTTTTCGCTTTTTCTTCGGGACAATTTCCGTTAAGAAAAATAGCGCGGCTGATAATTAAACAGCGTTGCTATATGTCCCGAATTATTTTTCGGGAAATTTCACGAGCCAGTGTATTTGTGACTTAAAAGTTAACTTCATAACATATACATGCTAAATTTTTTTCAAATAAATATTATAAGGCAAACAGAATAAACAAAAAATAACCATCACTGTCAATATTAGCCAATCTACAACCCATATTTACAACTCACCCAAAGACATCACCATCTCTCACAAACCCAATATCTATGTTTAGTCATCTTCCATGGAGGTGGATTATTCTAATTTGAATATGCTTTCTTAAAACTCTACCACCAACGAGGGAAATCTCAAACATCAATTGAAGGAATGGGTAATTTACAAAAAGATTTGAAATAGTAGAGAGATATGGAGGGTGTGAAGCTAAGTTGAGGTAAAGGGTGCACTAATCACTTCCTGGAGAAAGAGAAAGGGAGAGATGGGTGTGGGTCGTTTGTGTGTAGCGGTTTGGAAGAAAACAATCTCATGAGAGAGACGTTGTAACACGCAAGTGTGCAGTTCCACGTCATTCGTGAGGATCTCGGGAAACAAACTCTCGCGAGAACTAGCATTATTCATAATTAAATTATGGAAAATGCTTAATCTCGCGAAATATATCCCACGAGAAATTCACGAACGGCAATAGATACATGTTTTTTGATATGGAAATGCGTTTTGGTTTAGCAAGCAACTAAGCATCACATATGACAAAGCCTTAATTACTCGATGACTTTTATTATATTAATAAAAAATAAAAATATAGTCACAAAAAATAAAAGGGATTAATTTTTGGTAAATTCTTAGATATCCTAAAGTTTGGTCAAGTACCGGCCACCTATAAAAAATTTATTGAAAATTAATTTTATTTTTAAATAAACAAATACAAATAATATGACATGACGTTGAATAATTGGATGATGGGTACATACCAAATTTGCCTTCAAGGATCATTGTTTTGTTTTTTTAGAATTCAAAGGTACCATTATGTTCACCTTAATTTTTATGTACTGATAGTATTTTTTTTTCTAGGGTTAAATATGTTTTTTGTCCTTATAAATATACCAATTTTTTATTTTAACCCCTCTAAAATTTTAGAGAAACTCAAACAAAATGTTGGTAAATTTATAGGGACGAAAAATATATTTAACATTTAAAAGTAAAAATAAGAAAAACTTAAAAAGCTTAAAACTGAATGTTAGTTTGCACAGGAATTTTATTTTGAAAGCCAGGACATGTTTCTTTTTTTTAAGTAGAAAGCTAGCACATGTTAGAAATATAGGACTAGCCTCGTGATACATTCGTGAGTTTATTTTCCCTTGATATAACATAGCCCTTAAATTATTGGTGGTGATTTTTTTTAAGGGTATAAGTGGTCAATTCATTGAGGTAGTTACTCGAATATTTAAATATAGGAAAATGTTAACTTGTGTCCTTATGACACATGTTAATAATTCCACTAATAAAAATTATGTATCAGAAATTGTGTTAATTTTTTTTTTGACAAAAATAAAAGGATATTCATTCATTCAAATCGATAGATTACATCAGATACAAACATTGCTAAAAACGTAAAGGGTGAACCTGTGAACAAACTCACAACACCCAAGTTAATAGCACAAAATGGCATAAAATGCCTACAAATAATATGATAAAACTAAAGTTACCGAAATTCACATGCTTCCGGATCTTCAACGTTGACGCCCAAATCATTGGTTGAATTTATAATTGACTGATGTCGATCTTTCAATAGAAAATAAACGAACACCGGGATAAGACGCAAAATCAAACGTCGCACAAGACGACGAACAACACAACGTCGCACTTAGACGACGAAATCACAAAAAAACACAATAGAAAAAACTTGATATATGCGAAAATCACTTATTTAGATTGAAAGAAAAGAGAAAAAAGATGTCGAGGGGTGATTCTAGGTCAAAAAATGACCTAAAACCACCCCTCCTCGATGAACGAAGGAGAAAGAAAGTTTAGAGAGAAATTAGAGTTTCTCTCACTAGAAAACTAGAAAACACTCACTTACGTATACAATAAGACTTGTGTTAATTTATTACTTAGAAAATTTAATATTAATTTTTTTCAATTAATACTTACCATTAATGGCAAGAATTTAATGCTTAACATGTGCCCTAAGGGCACAAGTTAACACGACCCTTAAATATATCAGACCACTCTAGATTATCAAAACTTCTAATGATAGATAGGTTCTAGGTTGTGAACTCTCATGGACGTTTTATCAGGGTTATATTCTGTTTTTGCGTGTGTTATAAGAGCTATTCTTCCATGATCACAAGACCACATAAATAGTCTTTGGACACACTCACATGAAGATATTATCTTCAAAATATTAATTATTTTTTTTTATAAATTTTCTTTTCATCATTAAAAAAATACTTGTTTATGTGTGTGTGACCAAACCTTATTTGTTTGTTCTTGTGACCATATTAGAATTTCTTGTGTTGTAAAGTTCTCATTTTGTCAAGATCCTCATCCTCTTTTCTTTTGAATAGATCAACATCCATATCCAGTTATCCTAGTGCCCCATAATATGAATTATAAATTCAACGTCTTCCATAACAAATTGAGATTTAAATTCTCATAATCTCTAAATCCCTATATATCACAGTCTTTCTTGCATAATGAATATTGAACTATATTATATTTTTTAGTTGATGATCATTTCTTTCGGTGTGTTGATTGTCGTATTGCATAAGAAATATGGTATGATGATAATTGTACCATAATCCATCTCAATTCAGTGTTTGTTGGGACAATAAAACATGATAAATTAATCCTAAAACTTATCATATCATGCCTCTATAGTAAACATTCTTATCCTAAATTTGAACCGTGTTAGAATTCAACATGGTATCTAAAAAATAAGTTATTGATTTTATCCTATGTAAGATCAGAGAGAAGAAATAATCTCATTCAAGATTTATAATGTAAGTATAACTTAGTTGAACTCAATCATGGCTTGAGAGAAGGGACAATCAAATATTTGGCAATTGGCAATTGGCACACTGACTATAAAAAGCAAAACAATTGTGCATATGATTTTGATAGTTTTTTTTTACTATTTTATTTTAAGAGAATTCTTATATATGATATTAAGTTGATTACGAAGATTAAATATTTGGATGAAACCTAAAGAGATAAAAACATGTTTCAGGTACTGAAGGAGGCAGTCAGCAAAATACTAGAACTGCTACACATGTTTCAGGTACTGAAGGAGGCAGTCAGCAACATTCAGAGGCTCCATTAATTGTCAATAAATTAGGGGCGACAATCTCTCTTGCTGAAGCTTTTGCAAATCCCTCTACTCTATTCCCTCAATTGCCAATCAAAACAAATATGGCAGTTATAAATCCAGCAGTAAATGATGCAGAATTAATTGAGGAAGAATTAGATGGCACATCAAAGAAGAGATCAAGGAGTGCTGATACAGAAATAAAAAATACAACACCGTCGGACACAACAGGTATGGAGGACATGCAGCTCACTAAACAGCAGCACAACACAACATTTTTTATCGGCAGAGTTTGGTTCCCAGGCCTGCCGGACGAAATGAGTATCTTATGTTGGAACTGCCGAGGTCTGGGACATCCTAAGGCAGTTCCTAGTCTTAAAGACCTTATCCGTGTCTATAAACCGGATATTTTTTTTCTTATTGAAACTTTGTCGCATTCTAATAAAATAAGAGAAGTTTGTTATTTGCTTGGCTATGATTCCTATTTTACTGTTGACAGAGACGGTCGTAGTGGCGGCCTTGCTGTTATTTGGAAGTCCTCTATTCAATGTAATATTATCAATTATTCATCTAATTTCATTAATTTGCAAGTTTATGACTCAAACAGAGGCAACTGGCGCCTGACCTCTTTCTGGGGCTATTCTAATCATGCTCGGCGTCGACAATCTTGGAATCTCCTTCGAGATCTTGCTGCTATGTCCACGGACCCCTGGTGTATAGGCGATTTTAATGATCTCCTTACGAGTGATGACAAACTAGGGGGATCTGAGAGACCGACTTGGCTTTATAATGGTTTTCGTTCAGCAGTCAATGATTGTAACTTGCATGACCTTCCTTTAGAAGGATATCCATTTACCTGGTTCAAAAGTCTTGGAACCCCTCACGCAATAGAAGAAAGACTTGATAAAGCATTCCATACATCCTCCTGACTTACTTCATTCCCGAATGCAAGATTAATTAATCTTGTTGCGGCAACTTCAGATCATTCACCTATCCTTCTAAAACTGGATCCAGAGAATTATATTCTTTCGAAACGTAGCTTCCACTTTGAAAATTCTTGGCTCCTTGATCAAAGTCTCTCTGATATGGTTGATGAGAACTGGCACTACTATCCAGCTAATAATGTTTTACAAAAATTAAAGTATTGTGTTGATGATATGGAAGCATGGAGCAAAGCCAATACTCCAAATTTTCGTCATGAGGCAAACAAATTACGGAACAAGCTTGCTGCCATTCGAAGTAGTAATGACAACACAACTGATGCATCTATTACTAACATCCAAAACAAGCTTTCTTGTGTCTTGTTGTAGGAAGATATTTATTGGAAACAGCGATCCAAAGTCTTTTGGCTCAAGGATGGGGACAAAAATAGTAAGTTTTTTCATGCATCAGCCACTGCGAGACGCAAGAGAAATACTATAAAAAAGTTGCGGGATGCTCATGATAGGTATGTCAAAGATCAAGCTGGTATGTGTAGCATTGCCCAAGACTATTTTTGTAATCTCTACACACCTAGTGACGGAGATCATTCACCAATTATTGCAACTATCCCTCAATGCCTTTCTCCTCAAGGCAATATCTCTCTGACGACTCCCTTTAAGGAAGAGGAATTCAGACAAGCTATTTTTTCTATGCACCCTGACAAATCTCCAGGTTCTGATGGTCTTAATCCGGGTTTCTTTCAAAAATTCTGGCCCCTTATTGGTAGCGAGATTTTCGAAGCTTGTTTCTCATGGCTTGATGAAAGTAGCTTTCCTCCTAATTTAAATGATACTAACATTGCTTTAATTGCAAAAGTAGATCATCCAGAGAGCATGAAGGACCTTCGTCCCATTTCACTTTGCAACGTCATTTACAAGATTCTTTCAAAAGTCCTTGCCAATCGGCTCAAACAAATTCTCCACAAGTGCATGTCTGATACTCAAGCCGCTTTTGTCCCTGGTAGAGATATTCTCGATAATGCTCTCACTGCTTTTGAAGTACTTCATTATATGAAATGTAAGACTAGAGGTAAAGAAGGCAATATTGCTTTAAAGCTTGATGTTAGTAAAGCCTTTGACAGGGTTAAGTGGATTTATTTACAAGCGGTAATTGAAAAAATGGGGTTTTCAAATATCTAGATTAACTGGATTATGCAATGTGTCTACTCTGTCAACTATCATGCGCTTGTCAACAATGATCGTATGGGACCTATTGCTCCTCTTTGTGGTCTTCGACAGGGGGATCCCCTCTCACCTTACCTTTATATTATTTGTTCAGAAGGCTTGAGTTCTTATATCAGGCATCATGAGAATAACGGCCTCATCCACGGGGCACGCATCTGTCGGGGGAGTCCATTGATTACTCACCTCCTTTTCGCAGATGACAATTTTCTTTTCTGTAAGGCTACTATCCTTGAAGTGACAACCATCAAGAATATTCTGGATACTTACGAGGCTGCTAGCGGGCAAGCTATTAATTATCAAAAATCCTCCATCGCTTTCAGCCGAAATACAGATTCGACTCTCCAAAACAATATTATTCATCTCTTGGGAGTTGTGGAATTTATGGGGCACGGTAAGTATCTTGGCCTCCCTTCTATGGTAGGAAGAGACAAAAAATCGATATTCATATTTATTAAAGAGCACATTTGGAAAAATATTCAAAACTGGAATGCTCGTTTCCTTTCACGTGCAGGTAAGGAAGTGCTTCTAAAGTCCATTGCACAAGCTATTCCTACTTACTGTATGAGCGCTTTTCTACTCCCTACCACTTTTGGGGAAGAAATAGAGCGCATGATGAATTCATTTTATTGGGGTTCGAAGAAGAATGGAGGTCGAAGTATTAATTGGTTAAATTGGGATAAGATGACTGCTTATAAGGATCAAGGTGGTCTTAATTTTCGTGACCTTGAAGGTTTTAACCTTGCCATGCTAGGTAAACAAGGATGGAAGCTCATCACAAAATCTTCCTATCTCCTCACCAGAGTTCTCAAAGCTAAATATTTCCCTAGAAGCGGTTTTTTGGGTGCCACTATTGGTCATAATCCAAGTTTCACGTGGAGGAGTATATGGAGCACTATTCCGATGTTATCTCTTGGCTATAGGTGGAAAATTGGCGACGGTAACGATATTAATGTATGAAAAGACCCTTGGATCCGCACTCGTCAGAATTTGCGGCCTTTCACGATACCGACAAGCAATCTTACTAACATGACTGTCTCCCAGCTTTTCAACCCAACAACCAACACTTGGAATCGAGACTTTATTGCTTCTATAATGAACACACAAGATACATCTGATATTTGTAAGTTACCTTTGCACTCTCGAACTGATTCTGATACTATTATTTGGAATGCCTCTTCTAATGGCTCATACACAGTCTGCCTACAAGATGTGTTTGAGTATTTCAGACCAACGATCAAACTATCATGTCTCAGGCGATTGGAAGTTGATATGGACACTGCATGTTCCGCCTAAAATCAAACATTTTTGTTGGAGATTGCTTCGTAACTGTTTACCTACACGGTCTAATTTGCAAGGTCGTGGAGTACCTTGCCAGTCAACTTGTGTGACATGCAATAATAACGACCTAGAAGATGAAATGCACTTATTTATGCATTGTAAGTTTGCTATTGATTGTTGGAAATCAACAAATATGTGGGGTATGATAGCACCGTACATGACATCTAGCGGCAATTTTTCCTCTATTATCTTTGCCATTCTTAGAGCGCTTGAGGCAGAAAATTATGCTCGATTTGTAGCTATCTTATGGAGTATTTGGCGCGCGCGTAATGCTAGTTTATGGGAGCAAAAACCAGTCATTGCAAACACATCTTGTGTCATAGCATTGGATATTGTTCGAGACTTCAAGTGGTGCAACCGTCCCAACGATAATGTGCAGTCTGCTACTCTAGTATGGTCTAAACCGCCGACAGATTGGATCAAGTGTAACGTTGATTGTGCCCTTTTTGAAGTTGAAGGAAAATTTGGTGTTGGTATTTGTTTTCGAGACAGCCTTGGACAACTTATCCAAGCTCACTCAATGGTTTTTCCCTCTATCCCAACTGCAGTTGAATATGAAGCTCCAACCATACAACAAGCCCTCCAAATTTCACTTGATCTTGGCCTCACTCGGGTAGTATTTGAAACAGATTGTCAGCTAGTTGTGAATGCAGTCCTTGGCAATAACTCCTATGTGAATGAGTTAGGAATTTTACTCTCTAATTGTAGGACTTTGCTTTTTTTTAATGCTAGTTATGCTCTAGCTTATGTTGGGAGACAAGCTAATAGAGTCGCTCATAATCTTGCTCGAGCGTCTATATTACATGCTAGTCCCACTACTTTCTATCATTCTCCATATTGTATTCACTCTATTATTTTGGATGAAATGAAATGAGTTAGCTTTCCCTCAAAAAAAGGACTGAAAATATATAAAGTCTCATATGATATAGCTACAGCTTCAGAAGACCTTTTCATAATATATATAATTTGAAGGTCATTGAGCTGCTTCCTACATACTCATATTATATATTACATCATCTTGTGTGTGTGTGTGTGTATATAACAGAACCATTTATGCAAATTATAGTGAGTATAGTGATGATATGTGAATTAGAAAAGTGATATTAAGTTCATATTGGTCTACCACAACGAACTTGTGGTTTTCCCTTGAAGTAATCAACAACAAGTATCCCACCAAAACGAGCAGCTACCTCTTTGCTGTTCATGATAACAGGCTCTTTCATTTCATCATTGGGAACTTGAACCACCCAACGTCCTTGTCTTGCAGGAAAGACACTGTTGTTCCTAGCCCTTCTTGGTGCTCCATAGAACTTCTCTATCAGATCAAACCCTTCCAAACCTATCTCTCTCAAGTTTGTTTGAGGTGCCATTGATTGATGTTGAGGGAATAGTTATTATGCTTTGTGTGTGTTTTGTGGATGCTTCAATAGAATTCTGTCTCCTCCTTATATAGAAAAGAAAAACGGTTCTTTAATTTCCCCTGCAATGCAGCACCTATGTCCAACTAAGCGGAACCAATAATATTTCTTTCTTAATTATGGGATGAATTAAAATAAACTTAATCTTTTTAATTTAATGAGAAAAATAAAGATATCCTTTTTGATCAAATAATAAATAAGTAGTCTCTTAAATGCAAGTATAGATTGTTTTGTAAGCACACCTCATCCGATAAAAGACTACGGAGCGCGATTATTTTGTTTTAGTTCACACAATTAAATGTGGAGAAGTGAGGTGTCCGGGGTTCGAACCTCAACCTCTGCATAAATTATGCAATATCCCTATCAACTGAGCTAAGTTCACAGGAACGTTTTTATCGTATAATCTAACTAATATTATATACATCACTCAAGTCATTATGATTTAGTACAATTATTACTTATTTTTTGGTTTCTCATAGATCTCTTTTACTTGAAGTAGTCATATTTAATATGTGTGAGACACTAAATTGTAGACAGATATCTTAATTTGTATTCTAAGAATCTAGTCACATCCAGCAACTTTGGTACATAGTGTTTTGACTTTTGAGAATCTAACATCTTTGCCTAAACCCAACTCTTGCCTGTTACTCTCTAGTTTATTTATACATACAGTAGAAACTCTTTAAATTAATACTCGGTAAATTAATAAACTCTCTAAAATAATAAATTTGTCCAGTCCCGACTTGGGCCAATGTTAAAAATTGAAAAACTCGATAAAATAATAAGATGATAATTTTTCGGGAGATCCCTTTATAATCTTCGGTCCCAAGAAAATCATAAATTAATAATTCATAGAAACTGAAAAAAAATATATATTACACTCTATTGAAATATGATTCAATAGTTGTCTGTTTTCCTTTAAAGTTCAAGTTTGTTTGGAGCTCATCTCTAACTTTTCTTATTGCATCCAATAGCTCAGGTGTTGTATTTTTGCAT
>Ga0315914_1004636_pt1 | contig 20483 bp, 15 predicted proteins | sample MpolenodulesMG_FD_203920 | JGI IMG/M metagenome (GOLD analysis project Ga0315914, IMG submission 203920) | Medicago polymorpha root nodule microbial communities from Los Angeles, California, United States - elongated nodules | ecosystem: Host-associated > Plants > Roots > Nodule | place: USA... | reverse complement strand
TAAATAAAATAAAAACACTAAAACTCAGCATTTCCAAGTGCTGACAACTGTGAAAACAAAACCCTCATTTCTCCGAAACCCTCATCATTCACTCCTCGCCGCGTTCTTTTTCTTCTTCGCCGCCACACACCATCTCCAATCTCGTTCTTCTTCAAATCGAGTAAGTTTTTCAATTTTTCTTTTCTCATTCTTCAATTATTGTGTTTTACTTTGAATTTTTGTGAGTTTTAACCTTTGATTTTCTCTATTGGTAGAAACCAATTTTTTGTCCTAAGTGGCGTTCTTTGAATTTTGTTGCTTCTTTATTTGATTGAAAATTTTACAATGGTGAATTTTAAACTTTCAGTTTCTCTAATAGTGTAACCTCCATTTTCAGATTCTTTTAAGAATTTTCCATTTTTTGTGCTCAAATGGTATTTTTTGTTGATGAATCTTGTTTCTTGAGTTTGGATCTTGATGTGATGTGATGTCTCTGTGTCGTTATTTGTTAAAAGGATTTAGGTTGTATTTTTCAGCATAATGGGTTGCCTTCTAGGTGTTTGTTAAGTGTTCTAAGTGGTGTTCTTTGAATTTTTGTTGTCTTATTTATTTGACTGAAAATTTTACACTGATGTTTTGTGGCTTTGAAGAAAAAAAATGCAATGGTAAGTACTTGAAAATTTACTTGGTGCAATTAAGTTGAGATCAGTTTTTGGCACTAATGTAATTTGGTTGAAAGATTATCTAACCATCATTTATGGGGAAGAAGTTCTACTATGTTTTGCACCAGTGACTGCACCATATATGATAAAATTAAACTCATTTTATAATTCAAGCTCAGCAAGAGGGCACATCATTAGTTTTATCACATTGTTTGTTTCAGGAAAATCAATGTCATCTTCAGAGTCTCAAGAGCCAACACTGTCATCGGAAGGATCGGAAACAATAAGCAAAAAGGCCGCTAAGAAGGAACTCGCAAAGCTGGAAAAGCAACGCCGCCGAGAAGTTGCCGCCGCCACCTCTGCTACATCGACTCTCTCTGTTGAAGATGACCCCCTTGCTGTCAATTATGGTATTGTCCCGCTCATTGAGCTCCAATCGAAGACCCCTGTCAATGTCAACGACTGGACCCGAGTTGAGGCCCTCAACAATTCACTGGAGAACAAGCCGGTTCTAATCCGTGGGAGGGCGCAAGCTATTCGACCAGTTGGGAAGAAGATGGCGTTCTTAGTCATCAGAGAAAACGGTTTCACCGTACAGTGCTTGGTTCAGGCACAACCTGATTTAGTGAGTCCGCAGATGGTGAAATTTGCTGCCGCTCTCAGCCGCGAGTCTATTATCGATGTCGAAGGTGTGGTTTCCATTCCAGCCGCTCCTATTAAAGGTGCCACACAACAGGTTGGTTTTGATCTCTTGTTACTTAGGTTTTGTGATTTTGTGGTGTTTTGAATTTAGAGCCTGTGAATCGTGATTGTTTAGGATTTTGATTTTGATTATGGTGTTATGTGGTTTTGTTCTCTATAGGTCGAAATACAGGTGAGGAAATTGTATTGTGTGAGTAAGGCCATTCCTACTCTGCCGATTAATATCGAGGATGCTGCTCGAAGTGAAGTTGAAATTGAGAAGGCTATTCAGGTATACATATTCATTACCGATTATCAATGTTGTAATTGAAGTTGCAGCAAAAACTACAATCACGATGGGAGCGTGGAGTTTCAGCTGCAATTACTATCTTGCATGTCACAATTTAAAACCTTACTGATTAAAGACGTGTGTTTTTTGTTGTTTGTTTAATATACTGGAACTTGTCTCCCTTGTATGAATGTTGATGGGGATTTTTTAACTGTTGCAGGCTGGTGAACAACTTGTTCGTGTGAATCAGGATACACGATTGAATTTTAGAGTACTTGACCTACGAACACCAGCAAATCAAGGAATTTTCCGCATTCAGTCTCAAGTTGGAAATGTAAAGCCTATTTTCTCTGATGTTATTCTGACAATTTTCTTTAATCATAGTTGCTGCTTGTAAGTTTGTTGGAATAAGTGCCTACCGAGAAACTAACTTAAGAAATGCTTTTTGCGGTGTGATGCTGTGTTGGGCAGGCATTCAGACAATTTTTATTAGCGGAAAGCTTTGTTGAAATCCACACTCCTAAGTTGATTGCTGGATCTAGTGAGGGTGGAGCTGCTGTCTTTAGGCTGGACTACAAAGGGCAACCTGCATGCCTGGCTCAGTCACCTCAACTTCATAAGCAAATGTCAATATGTGGTGATTTTGGCCGTGTTTTTGAGATTGGTCCTGTGTTTAGAGCAGAAGATTCCTTTACTCATAGGCATCTGTGCGAGTTTACAGGTCTTGATGTTGAAATGGAGATTAAGAAACATTATTTTGAGGTACATTTGGCAAAATGAAATTTTTGGGTGTTTGCATTTGAAATTGTCGGGGTCAAAATCTGATTTACTGATGCTTTGTGTTTTTTGGCAGGTTATGGATGTAGTTGACAAATTGTTTGTTGCTATGTTTGACATTTTGAATACAAAATGTAAGAAGGATCTCGAAGCTGTGGCAAATCAGTACCCGTTTGAACCCCTAAAGGTGTATATTTGTATGGGATTTGTTATTTATTATACCATCTGTTTTATATTTGTCAATTTATTTGTTATGTAGTGGGTATATCATGTTTATTTGTGTAATATACTAATATTAGACTTAAATGAATGCATTGTTACATTTTGTGATCTGATTATATCTCTATGAATGTGCAGTATCTGCCAAATACTCTGCGGCTTACATATGAAGAAGGTATTCAGATGCTCAAGGTAAGCTTAAATATTTCTTAACTAATTAACTTGCAAGCTGTAGACAAACAAACAAATATGATAGGATAATGATGGCGGTGCTTAAACTTTACGTCTTTTATCCTTGTCTATTTTGTAAAATTGAGATAGAGAGGGGCGGAAGTTTAAGCACTGGTAGGGAGTAGCCTGTGCACATTTTAATCTTATAGATTATCATACTAAATATCCACTCTCAACAATTGTAGTCAAGTTTAAAATTACGTATTAGTCAAACTATTGAAAGTTGAAACTATATTATATAGATGCCATTGAAAGGTAGTACATAATGTAAATGGATGAAAATGAACTTAGATCGACAGGATACTAGAACTAAAGTCAGCTTCAGATTGTCCATAAAATGAGATTTCATATAGTCATTTCATTGATGATGGTAGTTTTGGGAACAAAGAAAAGCTTTGCCGTCCAATTTTTGAAAATTCCAACCAAATGATTCGGGCTATTGGGTTGGGGAGCCTTTTCAAATTAATTCAACCAAAGGATAAATTTTGTAGAAGAATTTCTGAGGATAGCTGGAATTGGAATGCACCCTTGGTCAATGACTAGGAAAGTCACTGCAAATTTCAATAAACGCACATCATGCCAACTTGAATACATGACAAAACAATAAATGATTGAGTTGGGCCTAGGTCCAAAAGACACACCCTGTACTCAGTCCATACAATCAATGTGTGTCAATAGATGGTAGCTTGAAACAACGGCACATTAAGGTACTAATGTATAGTTTGTTTATTGTTGAATTGGTGAAACTGTAGAATCTGACACCTTTGAGTAATTAAATTGTGCTAATGCTCCACCCTCAATCCATATCGTAGTCTTGCTGCTTGCCAATTAAGACGTGTTTGTTTGGACTCCTTTAAAGGATGGCATGTGTGTATTTTCTTCAGATAGTTATTTGATTGGTGAACAAGTTAGTGACACTTGTTTAGGTTCCTAACTTTTGTTTCAAGGCGTGACCGAGCTGATGCTCTGAGGAATTCCTGGCTATTTTTCCTCTTTTAGTTAGTTTTGGGAGTTCGTTGCACTGCTTAGAATCATTGACATCAAAACTCTGAAAAGGACTTATTGTACTGTAATTATGATATATATATATATATATAGGATGGTAGAAATTTACAGTATTCTTGTCTTAGTATCCTTGTCTTGCAGCCAGTAATGGTTTTGCTTTGCAGGAAGTTGGGGTAGAAATTGAACCTTTTGGTGACTTGAATACTGAAGCAGAAAGGAAACTAGGCCAACTGGTTTTAGAAAAGTAATTTCCTTTCTCAAATCTTTTATAACTAAATACTGTCTTTTGTTACTATATGCTATAATTTAAAATTGTTTTTCGACTGTAATTCTATTTATAGGTATGGAACAGAGTTCTATATCCTTCACCGGTACCCTTTGGCTGTAAGGCCATTCTATACAATGCCTTGCTATGACAACCCAAATTACAGCAACTCTTTTGATGTCTTCATTCGTGGTAAGCAGAGAAATTAAGTTATTTTGTCATGCAATGTTTTGGTATGACAAACTGGTGCACCCAATTAATCATGTTTTGGTTTTAACCATCATGCTTCTCCAAATGTGTTTGTACTTCCATAAAAGCTTAAGCTTTCGGGTGTCGTTTGATTTTAACTTCTATGCAATCCTTGTTGCTTAGGCGAGGAGATAATATCAGGAGCTCAGCGTATCCACGTGCCTGAATTTTTGGAAGAACGTGCACAAGCTTGCGGCATTGAGGTGAAGACAATATCTGCTTACATCGATTCTTTCAGGTAATATATTTACTTCTTCCTCGTGTTCAATGTCCTGTTATACTGGTTTTTAGGCTGCCCCTCTTACTGAGCTCTGGTTATAAGGATTTTATGGGGGTAAAAGATTGCTTACCAGAAAACTAAGCGATTGATCATTTACAGATATGGTGTACCACCACATGGTGGCTTTGGAGTAGGCTTGGAGCGTGTAGTAATGCTCTTCTGTGGCCTGAACAACATTCGCAAAACATCACTATATCCACGTGACCCACTCAGGATTGCACCATGATGATGTTATTAGCATTTTTGTTTGTGCGTTAAAAATACTGTGACCTCAGATTCAACTGAAGCCTGAAGGTGTAGCTTGACGCCAATAATGCAGTGAACATACTTTTCCAAACACTATTAAAACAGTGCTGCTGATTTTGAGTAGTTTCTATTTTCACCGGCAACTTGGAGCTGGTGTTAAGTACTTGTAAAAAATATTTCTTATGTTTGACTTGCTGTAGTTGCCACTTCATATAGAACTACATGCACTCTTTTGTTTACCACATCCACTTTCAAAAGGACCTTTTTTTTCTTTCTATTCAGTATTCATGTGATTGAGTGATAAATATGGCCCCTTTCTAATTTTTATCTAAGAACTAGAACGACTTCTTGATGAACTTCTGTATACATACTTTTAAGATCTTTTGGAGCTGATGCATTGTTTTTACTTGTGTACATGATGGTATGAAATTGTTTGAAAACTTTTAAAGATGCATTATTTGTCGAACCACAATCTGGCTTAAAATAATTCTGGTTATTAATCTTTGAGAGCATATTCCCGGAGCTTCTGCTGTTTTGGTGACTGTGAATACCCTTTTTCCGATAATATGTTGAGTGGTTTTTATATTAAGTACTTTGTTATTGTTAAATATTTGAGGAAAAAATGCTTATTTTTTAATTCATCAGCAACATTGTTTACCACATAATCAGGAATTTCAGGATAATATTGAAGACTAACATTACATATAGATGCTGTAGCTAAATTATGAAACAACTCGTAACTAGAGTGTTGAGCTGCCAACTGAGCATATCTCCAACATCAGTGGCACAATGAAGTCTCTTCAACATTTCGTCCATTTCATTTCACGAAGTGTGCATAGAAACACAATAGTTGGGAAAATCAATGTTTGCATGATTTCTATTGCAAAGACATGTCACTGTAGATCCGTTAAAAAAATGCATGATCAGTAATGCATTTCAGTGTGTCAATATGCAGTTTCTTCAGTGCATAGAAACACAATAGTTGGGAAAATCAAGTGTGCATGATTTCTAATGCATTTCTTCTTGCCTAAAGCCATTCTTCCTTAGTGTTTATCAACCTAAAACAATTCTCACCTATTATTACTCTTGTATTTTCTTTTAAGGTTTAAATATATTTTTAATCCTTTATCTTTTATCAAAAACGTATTTTGGTCATTTATCTTACTTTCTTTCTAACATGTTTTGATCCTTTATCTACTTAAAAAGATTCACGTTTATCCTTTTGTTATCCAAAAGTGAGAGAAAATTGGAAATTAAACCTATATGGCTTCCAACTTGTCAAAAAGGTTGCAACAATCTTAACAAAATCTCTTTCAAACGCTTAAATTCTTGTTTCTGTTTTCAACATTCCTAACAAACGACATCATTTTCCCCTATTCTATGTCAAATGAGTTTATGTTAACATTTACCTAAATTACCTAAAGAGTAATGATATTTGTACAACCAATTTCTAACAACTTTCTCTCTCATACTCACATTATATTCTTATTCTCTCTCTACCTTTTTCTCTTTCTATTGATTTTGACCAATCAAAATAGAGAAAAACAAAGTTGTCTTAGAAATTATTTAGAAAGAGGTGTACAAATATCACTATTCTTACCTAAATTGCAAATAAAGGACTAAAACATGTTAAAAAGAAGTAAAGTATCAACACACATTTTTAATAAAAGATAAATGACCAAAAATGCGAGAGAATCCAAATGCGTGTTGACATTCTAGTGACGAGAGAAAGAGAGAGAAAATGGTGAAACCAAACGAAACAGAGAACGTGACAGTGCCATCAGAAGCAACAACAATAGAATCACTCAAACGTACTTTGTACAACGTTGAACAACTCCAAACTCAATTACCTGAATTCCTTTCTCTATCAGACCCTGATCATCTCTCTACACTCCCACTCCTTCAACGTGCTCACTCTCTCTTCTCCCTCGCTAAACTCACTTCTACCCTCTTTGAATGTTCGTATTTCAATGCAACCCATTAACGTTTATCTTCAAAAATTGTAACTTTATTGTCATTTTCATCGTTTTACTGATGACCCATTTTCGTTTTGGTATAGTGAAGTTGAAGTGCAGAGGGATTAACCCAAATGACCATGCCTTCAAATCTGAGCTTGTAAGTTACATGCACCGACACCTCTTATCGAATGACATGTCTGGTGTCCGACACTGGCACAACACCGACACATATGATTACATTCAATTTATTCATCTTTGTGTTGACGCGTCAGTGTCGGTGTCCGTGTGTTTCATAGCTTATTTGTTGTTCAAGTTTTGCAATTTGGGAATGCATTGTGTTTTTTTTGCTGAAAATTATTGATTTTGTGTTCAACAGGATAGGTTAAGTGTGTGCCAAAAGAGACTGGAACGCCTTCCAGATTTGAGTGAAGGTATATTTTCATGTTGCATGTTTCTTAGACCCTGTTTGTTTGGATAAGCAACTCAATAAGAGGTCATAGTAAAATAAAGTCAAACGATTTTCCTATAAGCTGTAAGATGTTCTCAAAGCTATCCTGGTGCAGAACTTATGGAAATAAGCAGAAAACAAGTTATGGATGTGTCATAAGTTGTTTGCATAAGTTCTTACAAACAGTCTCACAAGTGCTTATGTCACTAGTTAAGCTCAAATAAGCCAATCCATAAAATAGACCTGTGCTCTTTCTTGACCATGCTTATCATAAGTACTTTTCATTGGTTGAATTTTCAAATAGAGAATGAAACCATGATGTTTCATTCTAAGTGTTGAGAGATTTAATGTTGCACATTCCTCATCTTACTGCTGGTTTTGTGAGATTGAGTTATCTCTAATATCTAAGACGATATTAAGTCCTATACCACATCTTTAGACTCTAAAAACCACGTTTTGTCTTTCTTGTGCGTGTTTTGTTTGTTTTAAGAGTTTCAGTCAATAATATCAGTGGTGGACTGTGATAAATTGTGGAATGTCAAATATCCGCTATGTGAAATAGCAGATAGCATTGCGTGCAAATAGAGGAAGCCACATAGGGGTTGGAATGAGTCAATGGTATATAAAATGGTTGCTGATGCATACAAATAAAAAAGGGAATGGAGGCAAAACATAACTTATATGTTGAAAGCTTTACATATTATAGTGAATATTAGAGTAATACTCACAGCCTCCTCAGTTTTTCAATTTCAAAAATAGGTTATATATGGTACACAGAGTGCAGGCTCTTCAACTTTATTATTTTCAAAAACCCTATTTTAATTTTCCTGCTACTGCCACTATATATACTACCAGAAACTGGAATAGCGGCCGCTATTGCCCTAAAAGAAAAACTAGGATAGCGTCATGGTTTTTATATTGCGGTTTTTCCCCTCAAAATCTGCTATGCTATACCGCTATAGCACACTGCTATTTGACAACACGGGTTTCAATTTATATTGCCAAGGTTGTTGTCTTCGTTTTGATTGTCTAATGTTAAGAATTTGATTGAATGGGTTGGATTTTGATAATCTTTTTGTTTAACACTCTGTTGGCTTGCTCCATACGTGTCTTTCATTTTGAATCTCATGTGTTTGAAAAAAAAATGGTTATTTCAAGCAGAACAGTGGCAAGATATGGTGGAGCAAAAGTTTTACGAGGAGCAGACTGGTCAAAAGAGGAAGTATCCATCTTCTGAAGAACAATTCGATCAAATTGATTCCAAGGAGTACGTGGAGAAATTGCCAGGGGAGGATGTTGTTGGTGGTAGTAGTAGTGGAAGCAGTATCAAGGAATCAATAATAATTGACTTATCGGATGATGATGACGATGATGACGATGAGGTTATTGCACCCTTATTACCCAAACTCTGTTTTCTGGGATTGTTCTCATTTATTTTATGAACTTGATGTCCTCCAAATTTTATGTATTTTGGTAGAGTAGCTGCATTATGATCTCTATCTAATTTAGGGTGATAAGAAATTTACTGTCATTAGAATAATATAACGACTTCTGAGTTCTGATATGTGAGTCTGAGGGTTTTGTGAGAATAATATCTGTACAAGCATTGCGCGTTTAGCAATGAAGTCAAAAATCATAGGTTACATGAGATTTGAATGTGGAGGCAGAAAAAGTGTTCCATCTTTGAGATATATTTATTTACAATCAGTCATTGAGTTCTAGCAAAAGTTCGGAAGGTATTTACCATAGGGCTTGCAACTAGAATGATTAAGTTTAAAACTTAGCATAGATAATACGACTGAAGGGAATATCATTCCTTGCATTATATGTGAAGAGTCCTCACTCTTTTAGCGAGTTTTGATGTTTATTGGGTATTTCTGTCACATTCAAGTTCTCCCTACCTTCTGTTAGTGTACTGTTGATTGTATTGATGAGTGAGTACAGATATTTTGTCTATGCATCTGAAAAAACACAAGCATAAACATAATTAGTTAATTCGTTTGGTATTTCTTTTTTCATTTAGCAAGTGATCTTAGGCCTAAGCTTTCATTTTCTCATTAACTGATATACCACTAAACTGCTTTAAACAAAATATGTGATTATCACTGAGAAAATACAATTTTACGACTTTAACTAAGCCAGTCTCTTTCATGAACTGTTGGTTGAATTATTCAAGGGAAAAGGTAAAATTTGAGTTATTGGTATTCTACTAGTTATATTTCCTAAATGACAGGTTCACCTTATTAAGTGTAAGGATCTTGATAAATTTCCATTGTAGTATGGAATGCACACCTAATGTCGATAGCCCTTAAGCTTGAATAACTGGGTGTGTGCTTCTCATGTAATTGTATAAGTAGAACAAAAGAGGCATGAAATAAGGCAACAAGGTCACTGGTTCTAGTGGTTTTATGTGTTTGATTATTTTGATGAGTGGTTCTGGGATGTGAAAATGAAATGATAAAGCTTGTGGGCTTAGAATTACAGTATGAACTAATGCCATCACCACTGTACTAATGAGCTGAATTGAAGAGAACAATCCAACTCAATTAATAATTAACAGGTCTCTTTGAGCTCTTAATTTAGCCCTTTGGTTATAGAAGACCAGTCTTCAAAAGTATAGTTATTTCAGTTGTCGACAGGGATGACTGTTCAGGTCGAAGTTGGACACTTGATGACCGTTCAGGTCGTAAAGACCAACCTGCTGCAACACCTATCCCCGTAATGGCCATCATTGCATTCTTAACGGCCTTGGGACTCCTTCAGTGGTCCCCAACACCTCTATTCACACGCTCTGTACGGATGTAGATCGTGAAAATGACGTGTCTTATCCTACACGTTGGTTAATCATGAGATGAAGGATATTTGCTGATCCCAAAAGATGACCTAATTAATGGTCATGCATTGCAGAAAGAAGGGGAAAACCTAGAAGACAAAGGATATGGATTTTTTAGACCTAAACTTGAAGGCTTTTGTTCTAAAAGCCAAAGGAGAACGCGTCTCGTTTTTTTTTTAGGAAGAGAACATATCTCTTGTATTAGTGTTTAATTATGAACCTTAGCCTGAACAATCAAACTTGGGGCCTGGGGTTATATCTCTATCCTGGAACAGAACTTGTGTAGTCATTACTTATTTTATACCATATATAATTGCTTTGTTTACTGGAGTTTTCCGAAATCTAGAATATTTATAGGTTTTACTGTTCTGATATTTACTTTGTAATTTTTTTGCAGTATATGTGAACAACTTGGAGCTGTGTTCATGGGAACAAATCGTTTTGATGTGTTCAGTGTCCTTGTTGCTTTTGCATGACTCATCAAAGCTTGGTGATGCGTCAAGAATTAAACGGAAAGTGGGTCGCACACTTAAATGTCTCATCTAATATGTAACTGTTATCCAGCTATGAATTGCTGTTTGTAAGAGATGAATGCTTATTGCTTATGGCTTGCGACTGGGGTTAACTATGCTTTTTAACGGGTGTTTTAAGACTACTATTGTGCCTTCAACTATGTATATATTGTATGGATTCAAAGTTAGATGATGACTTTTGATGTCAGTTTTTGATTTCATATTCATTCAGCAACATGTCCTGTCTGCGTTTAAGTTTCATGGTTGTAATTTAATGTTCTCACCATTTGGGTTCTTAGGTTGGCCAAATGCAAAGTACAATCAAAACCGACTTGGTTATGACAGCCTAAGTCTAAGTTTGGTTGTATGATTGTTTTGAGGCACCTTCTAGGGCGCGAGAGCTTAATAGATCCTTAATAGATCTCCCACCGTGGCGAGTGAGCTTATGCTAAATTTGGTTGTATTGTAACCTTACCTATGTAAATTATTGGTTTCCCAAATTACCCTTATTCACTGTGTCCCACTGCAGTATGACATATCCTTTCGACTATCTTCCTTGCCGGAAAGTAGCTGCGCTGGCCATTGAGTTCTTGACACCCTTTCATCGAGCAGACGACGAAAATGAACACGAAATCGCTCCGTCAGACTCAAAGAATTAAAATAAAAAATTTGATCATTAATCTAAGGGTGCAAACATATCAGAGAGAATTAGCAGGCATTAAAAAAAAATGTGAAGAGAAAAACCTTAATTGAAGAATTTTTGAGTGGAAGTGAAAGACAGCTTAAGTCAGTGTTGAGAAGCGGCCTAGGGCGTGGAGTGAAGCTAGTGTTACTCATAAAACCTTACCAACTCCGTACACCAAGATCCATATTTGTAAGTTCTTTGAGCAACAAACCCAGAAACCAAATAGATAGATCAAATTTCTGGGTTCTGCCATGGCGTTGTTTTGTTACAGATTCAATTTTTTTTATTAATTCATAAAATTTAAAATTTCTTTACTTTTCGATTTTAATTTTTTTGATTGTACTCTAAACCGTAAACATCAAATTACACCTTGATGTAAAAATTCTGGCTCCATATCAATCTTTCCTTATTTCTTTTAGATTTTAGTGGTTGATTGCATGTGAAAGGATTTCCAATTAAACTTACTCATTTTTTTTCACTTTGGCGTTCAAACATTTGAGAAATACCTCATAAAATGCCATAGTTTTTTTTTTCTTTTGTAAAATAAAACAAATTGTCATAATCTTATAACAATAATTTCCACGCTAAATATAATACCAGAAGGTATAGTAAAATGAAAAATGCCAAGGCCACAGAACATATATAATGGAATTTATATTAAAATATGAATGACAAGGTCTCAACAAAAATAACAAGCTAACAATCACCTCACTGTGACTGTCTCTTAAACTTAATAAAACCAATCCCAATCTTAATCCTAATAATACTAATATTATGATTATCCAAACTAAAATAGGGCAATTCAAATCAGAAAAGCCACATAGCAAGCACTAATCCCATAGCCACAAAAACACCACCACCTTGCAAAACAGTTGCACCACTTGTTGGAGCTGGAGCAACTGCTGAGCCAGCTGGACCTTCAACCTCAACTGGTGAAGGTGCTGGTGAAAAAGCAACAATGGGCCTACTTCCCCCCCTTAGACTCATGACAACCACAGTAAGCTTCTGACCCTTCTCACAGTGACCCTTTTCTCCACTGATGTAGTAGTATGGACCAGAATGATCAAATCTCACTTTAGTGTTCCCATCATTGTAGTGTTTGATAGGGTTTGAGGTGTTGCAGCTATCATAATCTTCCTTACTCACTTGCAAAACAGAATCTTTTCCAGCTTCATATTTCCAAACTGTGGAACAAAATATGAACAATAAAATGGTTAATGGTTAGTCACATCACATAATATAAAAATTGAATTTTTATCAACAAAAAAATATAAAATTTTAAAAACAAAAATACCATGATGATGGAAATATTAAAAAAAAAAAGGATTTTTAGGAATAAATTTACTAAGATCATGAAACCATCAACATAAGATTGAAATTTTACAGATCAGAAAATAAACATTGGAAGTGACAAATACCAAGATGATGAAACCAACATAAAGGTTGAATTTTTACTGATAATTAAGGGAAAAATCAACATAAAGATTGAATTTTTAGGGATAAAAAAGGAAATGATTAAAGAAAAAGTGAAAATTACTTAGATGGTCTCCAACTTGAAAACGAACACTTGAAGCCCATTTGTTGAGAGAATCAGATTCCGAAGGGACCTTCCATGCATCAGTTTTGCCACCACCAAGCAAGATATCTTTAGCTGCAAAAGCACAACCAAAGAGAACAAAAAGAACCAAGAGAGAACAAGATGATGAAGAAGATGAACCAGCCATTGTTTTTCTGCAAAATGTCGAAAAAAAGAGTTTATTTTTTTTGCTTTGTTTTCTTAAAGATGCAGAAATTATGGATGGTTTTTGAGTGAGGTGTGTTTGGGAAATGGAGGGGTCTATTTATGGTGGTTTGATGAGAAAGTAGCCGTTGTGTGATGTTGGGAATAGTGAAAAGAAAGTTCTGGATTACTGACTGTGGGACCCACTGGTTTTGTTTTCTTGTAACTTGTTTGTGCATGCATAGAAAGTAACGGTCAAAAAATAAATGGTTTTCTTGGTACTGGCTAGTCAAAGAAATTGGAAGGGTAGAGTAGAGGAGAAGATATTTAGAATGGTGAATTTTGTTTCATGAAATAATAATTTGAATTTGTGAGAAGTATGTGGATAGATCTTCTCCCTTTAAAGAAAATAACTTTAATTCTTTAGTAATATACTTCTCTCAAATATAAAAAAATATTTTTTTTTAAAATCATTGAGTAGTTAATGTATCTGGTCTACATTGTAAAACAAATACATTAATTATTCAATGAACTTAAAAAAAGAATCTTTTCTTATATTTGAGACCAGAGGGAGTAGTAAATAAAAGTTGAGATTTATAAGATGAAAAAACATGTTTACAACTAACTTTAAAACACAAAAACTAAAAGAAAAAGAGATGGACAACTTATAATAATAAGAGAAAAAACATCTTTTTGCTCAAAAAAAGAAGAAGAAGAAAAAACATCTTTTAATGAATTCACCCGTTTCCATTTTCATTAAGATGATCAATGCAATTTAAGAATTCAAAATTATTGAAAATAAACGATAACAAAAAAAAAAGTAGAATAAGAAAGGTTTCTTCAAGCCAAATAAATTATGTTTGGAGTTGGATTTTGGCTTTTTTTTTTAAACCATGAAGTGGTATGCTAATATGTAGTTTGGTCGTGAGGTAAACATAGTTTAAATTATTTCATTTAAGAATCGAACTCGAGTTTTCCCAAACAATATGTCATTTGGTGGAACTTATTAACTACTTGAGTTCAATTGTTTGATTGAAGTTTGGTTGATTTTGAAAGGGCACGAGGTTAAATGGGTGAAAAGTCAAGCACAATAAACAAACTTATAACTGATAGTTTATACACTCAGATCATCCACAATGGTGGTACCTAACTCCATAAATGTTGATACATGTTAGGTACCACCATGGGAGGAAAACAATTTGAGTGTTTAACGGGTTGAAGGTTTCAAATTAGCATTTCGTCTACCCACAAGTCCCACATCACTTTAGTATTAAAAAAATGAAATATAATATTATAGATTATTGATAGATGATTAGCGAGTTCTGTTTAAAAATTTATGATGTACTAAGTTGGAGGAATTGAGTGCTTATTAAATATTATTATTAAAAAATTATAAATCAATGATGTGTACACGTGAGACCTGCTTAAGTACCCAAAAATAGATTTCTCCATTGTGGATGCTCTCATATGGCTAAAAAGATTTGTTTAGTAACGTAATTTTCGCACGAGCTTATAACTTATTTTATAGTTTATAATTTTTATTGATAAACTAATGTATCATCACTCAATCCAAATCATCACCATGATTGTTGATCTATAATTCTATAATCTCACTAATAATCATTAACGTGATTGATCAACAATCGGCCTAATTATTTACGTGAGCGAATTGACTCTTGACCACCAAGCCTTCAAGCAATCGCTTGTGTGATTGCCTCTCTTGGACTCTAGCTTTTCAGCGATGACATACAAATGCCCATGGCCTTGCATGGTCTCCTAGATTGATAAACCACCTCCCACGACACTGAGGATTAACAAGTCTTTTGCACAAGAGGTATCAATGTAGTGAATGTACATTGTGATCCATTACATGTTCCAACAATCAGGGGTGATACACTTTGCATTAAGATTACCCAACAAGAATATGAACTGGCCTTCGCAGAATCTCAACAAAAATTACATGGCCGACTGATCCTCAATAAGAGGACAAGACTTTTACCGCAAAGGAAACCCACAAAAGTTGTCGAAACTTTGGAAAAACAACCCATCCATGGTGTATGGTCTCTTTATGGAGAGGGTTTTTCGAGTTTACTTTTGGCACAACAGAGGATCTTTGATTGGTCTGGTCGCAAGGAACAATCAACATGAAACCGAGGTTCTTAGGTTTTCTAAGTGGACCAAGGATTTTAATATATATTCTACACGACAAACTCAATCCCAGGTTTGGATCAAACTTTTGGAGCAACCTCAGGAATATTGGCGCGATCATACTCTTCTTGAAATTGTTGGGGAAATAATTACTCCTCTACTTATTAAATTTGCTAAAAAAAAATAAAGTCTTCAGACATTATGCTTGTATTTTAGTGGATATTGATTTTTCTCACTGTATATTTGATGTAATACTAGTTGAAAGAGACGACTTTGCTTTTCAAATTGGAAGTTGCATTTTGAATGGCTCCCTAATTTTTGCTCGCATTGCTAAATTATTGGTCATGACATCACGTTTTGTCGTTGTAACAAGAAACCTATACATGTTCCGAAGAAAATGATTCAGAAATATGTTGAAAAGGAGAATACATATGACATAAGATCCTCCAAGGCTTTTAAGTTGCTAGTGAGTATTCATGCATCACCTGCTATTACCCATGATGCAACAATTGTTGCTAATGACGATAATATTGATGCAAATGTTGTGACCCATGATGCAATTGTTGTTACTAATAATGAAACTATTGCTATTAATGAAACTCATATTATGCTTGCACCAACAGCGTAGAAGTTCCCCATGGTTACTCATCTTGAGCATCATCCTAAGGCAATCATTACTTTTCACTTTGTTTTATCAAACACCACCGATGAAATTATGGATACGTCTACATTGGATGGAAAGAGACCTATTCTTGAGTTGTTGCAGTCTGAAACTATTGATCTCCTTCTGCGAGGTCGTCCCAGATAACTTTAAAGTTAGTGGATATCAGTCATGATGACACTGGTTCAGAGAATGACATACATGAGCATCATAATCGTCGTCAGAAGTATCACCATAACACATCCAATTTTAAGTAGCGTTGCTCAAAAAGATCTTGCAATTATTTAAGAAGTTTTTGACTCTAGAAAGTCCCGAATAGAATGTTGAGAATACAAGTTTTACACCTTATGTTTCGAAAAGTCACCGAAAGAAGATGAAGTCCAAAATTAGAATTATCAAATACAATACTCGATACAAGGGAGAGTATATCAAATATTACTCGTGAAGTTTCTCTTTTGGAGCATTAGGAGTGTTGCATTATCATTCATTCTTCTTTAATTGAGGATGTTATAGTTTGGGAAAATTTGACGGATGAGAAAATTCATTTGTTTTTAAGGGATCGCCTAGAATTGCCCAATTCCCGATTCTTTTATCTCTTTTTTATTTTCTTCTTGTCTTTTTTTTTTGTTTCCTTGGGTACGACACAACCCTCCTAACTCTTTGTATTTCTTTCTCTTTTATTAATAAAGTTTTGAGAATGCTGGTAAGGGATATGTGGTTCTAGGGGTGTCAACCTAGTTGAGATGTTTATTGTCACTCTAATGCAAGTTCATACTTTTGTTTCATCTTAAAAAAAACCAAGATATCACACCTTTGTGTGTAACACCTTTTCTAGGAAACATAGGAATGATAAGGGCAAAATAATATTCATTTTAGAGCAAATTGTCAATTTAGTCCCTAACTCTGCACCTTGTTGTCACAAAGGTCTCTGACTCAGAATTAAATACGAAGAAGTCCCTGACTCTGCACTTCCGTTATCACTTTAGTCTCTGACGTTAAATAATTTTGTTAAGTTATGATGTGGCACATGTTTTACGATGACATGGTATATGAGGTGTCACAGAGACTAAAGTGAAAGTAGAAAATGATCACTTTGATCCCTGAACCAAAAATCAATATCCCCAAATTGAATCTCAAATCCCTAAATGTCATCTAATTCTCTCTAGCCAAATAAAAAAGATGAAAAATCCTATTCTACCCATAAATCAAATGTTGCAATGTCTCCTTACTGCTAGGGATCTGACTGATAGTAAGTATCCATAGTCAGAGATCTAACAATAAGTTGGTATTTAATGGAAGATTGATTTTGAACAAAAGAGAGAATTACATGACATTTAGGGATTTTAGATTTAGGGATTTAGAGATTTGAGATTCAATTTAGGCATATTGATTTTTGGTTCAGGGACCAAAGTGACCATTTTCTACTTTCACTTTAGTCCATGTGACACCTCTTATGCCATGTCATCTTAAAACATGTGTCACATCATCACTTAACATAATTATTTAACGCCAGGAACTAACGTGATAACGGAAGTGCAGAGACGAGGACTTCTTTGTATTTAATACTGCGTTAGAGATCTTTGTGACAGCGAGGTGCATAGTCAAGGACTAAAGTGATCATTTATTCATTCATTTCATCTTACCTATATTATATATAAAAGAATACATGATTTTGAGCTGACTTTTTTCTTTCCTATATTACAATTCATTAAAATTGTTTTATTTACTACTCTCTCCGTTTCAAAATGAATGTCGTTTAAGAATTTTACACACATATTAAGAAATGTATTAATTAAAAGAAAGAGAGATATTATTTTACCAAATTATCCTAATCAATAATTGGTTTGTTTTTCATTAAAAAAAATAATACTTTGGAAGCTGTGTATACAGTATTAATTAAAGGGTACAATTGAAAAGAAAAAGTTATTATTGCATTGGAAAGTGATACAGACATTCATTTTGAAACAATTTTTTTTGGCTAAAACGACACTCATTTTAAAACGGAGTGAGTATTTTATTCTTTTATAATATATTTCAATTATTAATTACAAAAACTAAATCCATTAAAATAAGAACTACCCACTACAACAAGAACAATATTATTTTAATTTTTTTACGTAACTCCTTTTAATCTTATTTGCCAAACATATTTTTATCATAGTAGTAATATTAAAACTTATATCTCTTTCTATATACAATCAAGCACGCACAATAAAAACGACAAATAGAAGGTGTCCGTCTTTCCGTTAGTCTGCTAACATTATATAAAAATCGTACTTTAGCAAAATTTCATAATCGTCATCTTTAAAAAAAAACATATTTAACCATATATTTAATTCAACAATTTGATTTTTCTTCAAAAAAAAATTCAACAATTTAAATTATTAAATTTCCATTTGACAAAAAAAAAATCATTAAGTACGGTAAATCTGAAATTTTAAACAGTACTGTAAACCTGAAATTTTAGTGAGACTACAAAAATACATTGAAATACCATACATAATGTATTATACAAACAAATTTTATTTTACAATAAAAAGTTATTAACATTTTCTTTTAATGAAACATTATCTATATATACAAGAATAGTTTTTACATTTGATATTTTTTATTCAAGGTATGATAATGGGATATATTCCTATTTTATTTGTTATAAAAAAATTCCTAATTATCCTGCTATGAAAAAATGTCTAGTTTTTCAAAATATATCAAAAGCTTCCATTTATAAAAAAAAAATCAAAAGTTTCCATATTGCCTTCTTAATTAAAAGGAAATATAACGATTCTTCGGCAAGGATAACTTATTTACATTTTTTATATCAAATTTTCTTCATTGCTTTTAAGAAAACTAATTTACAGTACAAAATGTAATAAACACTTAATCATGTGTAAAATTAAATAGTTAAATTTAATGTGACAAAATTTTAAGAAATTGACTATTTATAAAATAATGAATTAATTTTGTATGGACTAAAATTTGGTTTTTTATGAAGAGAAAATAAATTTGATACTTTTTTTACAAGGAAATTTGATGATTTTACAAGGATGAAAAACATATTTAACTCTAATTTTAATTCAACGATTAAATATTTACATTACTATTTGTTAAAAAAAATGTTAAATATTTTTTTAATAACATATTTAACTCTAATTTTAATTCAACGATTGAAAAATATTGAAATATCGAAAATAAATTATTTATATTAATTAATAGTATTAGTCTACAACAAAAAGTTTTTGACTTATTCTTTGAATGAAATATCATCTTTTCCACGATGCTTTTTTTAGCTTATACTTTTTATTCAAGGTATATTTTAGAGTTTCCTATTTTATAGTTTTAAAAAGATCCTAATTATCGTGTAAGGAAAATAGTTCAATTTGTTTAGAATATAAGTAAATTTTGAAATACCATAAATAAATTTGTTAAATTAATTAATATTAGTCTACAACGAAAAGTTTTGACTTTTGCTTTGAATGAAATACCATCTATTCGACAATGCTTTTTTTAACTTATACTTTTATTCAAGGTATATTTAACAGTTTCCTATTTTTTTAGTTTTGAAAAGATCCTAGTTATCATGTAAGGAAAATAGTTCTATTTGTTAAGAATATAAGTAAATAATGAAATACCATAAACAATTTTTAAAATTAATTAACATTAGTCTACAACAAAAAGTTTTTGACTTTTACTTTGAATGAAATACCATCTATTCGACAATGCTTTTTTTAACTTATACTTTTTATTTAAGGTATATTTAACAGTTTCCTGTTTTTTTAGTTTTAAAAATATCCTAATTATTGTGTAAGGAAAATTGTTCTATTTGTTCAGACATCATATTAGACCATAATCATTGCATTCTTAATTAAATGAAAATAAAATGATTCTTTACTAATCCTCTGTATAACATAACTAACTTACATCAACTATCATCAAGTAAGGACTCAATACAAGTTATCGAGATGAGTAGAATTGAATCATTAAGGTTCTTGTCACATCAACAAAAAAATAATGGAAGAACCCCCTTCTGTAACACCTCGTATTCCCAACAATGTAAATCATACATGTAAATCAGAGTATTACAACGTATACGGAATGCTACACTTCGTAAAATACTTAAATAATAGAGTAAAATTTTATATTAATAAAGTAAACATCAACTGATAACATTTTTAATAATCTCGCAGTGGAAACAATATTCATAAATCTTTTCAACCAAAATATGGCTCTAAGGCCTCAACATGTTCAACATTAATACAAAATCCAACTAAATTATTTCAACATGAAATCTCAAGAAAAATATGTAACAAGGACAACGTGACAATAAAACCCTCCCCATTACATATCAGAGCATCCTAAAAGACCATGAGGGAGTCGACTCACAACTGCATCTAGTCTTGAATATCTGCACTTGCCCACAAGGCGACAATTTCAACAGAAGGGGTGAGATACATATTCAATAATAATAAGAATATAATTCATCGACATAAATTAACAACTTAAAACATCATAAACAACAACATAGTATTCCATCATTTTAACTACACAACTTTCAATGCATCTCATTACATTTATCACAACTCGACAACACGACAATGTTTCGACAACTTAGACAACACGACTCCAACTTAAACAACT
>Ga0315914_1004635_pt1 | contig 20484 bp, 6 predicted proteins | sample MpolenodulesMG_FD_203920 | JGI IMG/M metagenome (GOLD analysis project Ga0315914, IMG submission 203920) | Medicago polymorpha root nodule microbial communities from Los Angeles, California, United States - elongated nodules | ecosystem: Host-associated > Plants > Roots > Nodule | place: USA... | reverse complement strand
AATAGTGATTAGTCCTGTTGGGGAAAAAGACATCAAGATCCCTTGAGGTAAATTTAAATTTGGTTCCTTTTATACCCCCATGATGATTCTTTTTACCCACGGTAAAAAGATTTTGAGAGTAAAAGAAAGCAAACCTAATTTTACCTCAAGGGATGATGTCTTTTTCCCCAACTCGATCGACCACTATTTCCCCTAACTCTAATAAAACTATGACATATAGATATAGACCATCATTAAGAATATGCAATATTTTTACAAAATATCCAAAAACTTCTCTTTTTCTGGTGAAGTCAAAAGTGGTTTTTTTCGAGCTTTTTGAGATACAAAATCATTTATAATGACATCAACATCAATGTTCTTCAACATTTCCTTCTCACTTGACAAAGTAGTCAAACCGTTCAGTTTATCTTTGAAATAATTGGTGTACAATGTGTATATACCGGAGGTGTAAAATAGAAATTGCAAAATGTTCCTCTAGATTATAACTACCGAATGTGCTAAATTTGCAAATCTGCATCCGGTACATACCGAAGGTGCAAACTGTGAAAAATAAAAATGAAGCACCGATATTTATATACCGGAGGCTTCGGTATTTAAAAACCATACGTCTCATAAAGGTTATTTTCGTATTTTTAGGGGGCCTAAAGAGATACTGGGGTCCTAAAAAGCAAACCTCTTTTTCTCTCTCTTTGTTTGGGCCTTTCCAATTGCATAAAATGATTTTTTTTAGTTTTACTTTTCCCACCCTATGGCTTTCCTCGCGCGCCCTATTTTTTTCAAAAATGCCCTTGAAGTTTTCGGATTTTATAATCCGGAATGGTGTTTTCCTTTGTTAAAGGGGGAAAAAATGAGTTACGGATATTTCCGGATTTTGTAATCCGGAAATCTCAAAAAATAGGGCGCGTTACATGATTTTTTCGGATTACATAATCCGAACACCCCCTAAACCCCCTTTTTTCATGGTGCTGATGCAATCCGGATTACGTAATCCGGATAACACCAACACCAATTCTGAACATGTCTGTAACATTGATAGTCATTTTAAGGACAATATTAATCTTCCTGGCTTTCATCCTTGTGTTTTTATGATCAAAACTCCCTTAGAAAAGACTTCTTACGGGACTCCGCTCTCAAAATCCAAAATTCCATCATTTACACCCTTTTTTTCGTGGTGCTGATGCAATTCGGATTACGTAGTCCGGACAGCACCAGCACCAATTCTAAACATGTTTGTAACATTGATATTCATTTTAAGGACAATATTAATCTTCCAGCTTTCATCCTTGTGTTTTTATGATCAAGACTCCTTTTGAAGAGACTTCTTACGGGACTTCGCCTTCAAAATCCATAATTCCATCATTTAGACCTTTTTTTTTCATGGTGCTAATGCAATTCGGATTACGTAATCCGGACTGCAAAAGAGCATTCTTGGAAATTTTACAGGGCGTGCGAGAAGGCAACAAGGTGGGAAAAGTAATACTTTTTTTTTCTTTCTATTTTTTACAAGTTGGGCCGAGATATGAAATTTAATTTGACCCTGCTAATACAAATTGCTATATGCACCTCAATTTTTCTTAGTTTTGATATATGCACCCCCTTTATAAAAAAACCAAGGGCCCTAGGCCGTCGCACCCCCGACCTATGCCTAGGGCCGGCTCTGAGCGAGAGTATATTTGTGTGAGGAGAGTTCACATGATCTGTTTAAGTGAATAAATATTAACCTTAAAATTCAAAATAATAAAATGGTCTAAATTTAGTGTCAAATAAAGTTTGACACATTATGAGTCTCACAAATTAAAAAATAACATATCATTACTAAATCAAACCCGCTAAAATGGAGAGATGGTGCTTAATGTAACATCGTCCAAAATGGTTAATCAAATTTTTTTTTCCACCACATTAGTATGATGCTAAGGGTTCGTTTGGAACCAAAACATGGAAGAGGAGAGGAAGAACGGTATTTTAATGGAGGGAGGGAAGCAGAAATGAGATATTTTAATTGAATATATGTTTAGTTCACATTGAAAGGAGAAATTTGGAACCGGATCTTCTCCTAATCCAATTGTCTCCTTCTCTCTCTTTCTCCAATCTTTGCCTTTAGATCAATCACACGGTCACAACTTTAAAAGCTTATAAAAGTTTAAAAAAACAAGTAATAGTTAAATCTCAAAATTGTAACCCAAAAAAATCTCAAAATTTGATCAATGTTGCCCCCAAATTGTATGCTCTCCTTCTCCAACCTCTACTAGTAGTGCTCGTTGCAGTGGCGGTCGACGGGATGTTGGGCCACCCATATGCTTCCCATGAACAAAAGTTTCTAGTTTCTTTTTTGTTATTTTCGATATGATTACCTCTTCCCCTTTAAATTCATTTAGTTTTTTTTTTAGATTTTTTATCTGGGATTGTTAGTTTTGTTGGATTTTACATTCATTATGGACTTTTTGGCTTACTTTTTGGTATTATTTCTTTAGTATATGTTAACAGGGAAAGAATAAAGATATCAAAGCACACATGATAAGAATTAATGTATGACATAATGTGCTCAATTTCATGATTTTGGATGCACTTGCTCGACAGATTTGGATGGAGCTTGAATTGGTAATCTTATCCATTGCAACGATGCAAGGACGGTGAAGAAGAGACAATGACTCAGTAAATAACAATTGGGAGATTGGGATGACATATTTTAAGGTTTTTTGTCTTTTTAGTATCTCAAACCGTTGGATGTAGAATGTTTCAGCTCATGCAGTCAACTTAATTATACATTTCTTATTTTAGCATTTGAATGAAGTTAATCCCTTGAAATCTCAATTTAATACACCCTATTAAATTAATTAATTTTTTTGTGGCTAATAGTATAAAAATATATTATTAAGAAAATGGAATAGATGTAAAAAAAAATAGATAAACCTCACCTGACATGGTTATTGTTACACGTATCCATTGTGTCAACCTCACCTTCTTCCAAACCACACAAAAACAAGTGGAAGAAGAAACCAGAAAGTTAGATAAACCCCACAGTGAAGAAAAAGTAGCTGCAGTTATCAACCATTGCCATGGCTACATCATCAACCAAATTGCCATCATCATTCATCTTAGGAACCCCTTCACTTCACTCCACAAATCATCAACTTTTGTTCCTTCAAAACCATAACTTGAACAAGTCATCACCTCACAAGAAGAGAGTTTCCTTAACTGTCCAAGCAGTAAAACCTCCTTCTGGTGTATGCACTTCATCTTTTTAGTTCTTATGATATGTATCATTGTTATTTATGTTCTCATTTTTGTTACTTTTTTCTTTTTTAAAATATTGTTATTTATGAAGTTTTTGCTTTTTATTTTCAGGTTGAATTTCCAAAAGTACAGCCTCAATTTAAACCACCATTTCTTGGGTTTACAAAGACAGCGGAAATATGGAATTCAAGAGCTTGTATGATGGGACTCATTGGAACTTTCATAGTAGAGCTTGTGAGTATCTTCTATTTTCATTTTTAATCACTTTGCATTTTGCTTTCATATATATAATTTGGGCTTTCACATATATATCACTTGTGTTAGCCTAGTTGAATTGGTTTGGGACCTTAAGTGCGTGCCTCTCAAGGTCTCGAGTTTAATTCATACGGTGCCAATTTTAGTGGTGTAGTTTGTAGAGAGCTAATTGGCTTTGAATGGGACCCTGCAAATGGACGGTGGGATTAGACCCATCATATTAGTTGGTCCTTATCCAGACACGGAGTTAAAAAAAAAAGAAGTGAAACTGTGTTATAAAATTAAGAATAAAAGAAAAAAAAAACGGAGAGATTAGATGGAAAGAGATTTGAAATTTTGATTCCCTTTGATAGAGAAATTAAAGTCGAACAAATTAGACCGTCAGATCTTGATCAAACAACATACGAATATGTATCGATGCCGGAGTTTAAAATCAAAGCTTACTAATGTTGGCTGAATTAATGATCGTGATTTGCTTCACTGCATGAATCCGTGAATTGGTGACCCTTGATGCTATTAGATGGGCTTGAGATAATGTTGAGTTGAAAGGTAAAAGGGGACATTTATCTTAAAATTCAATAGTTAATGTAAGACTTTTAACACATTTTTTGATGCTCAAGATTGAACATTTTATGTGTGTTAAAAGTCTTATATTGGACGAGTCATGAGATGACCTGATTAAGCGTTTATAAGTGGGGCAGTCATCACCTTACAAGTTTATTTTGTAAGGATAAGTTAGACTCAATTTCAACATAGTATTAGCGTTTGGTTCAAGACTCGTTGAACCACCTACTATCAGGCAACACATAATCTATATCCACGCACCAAACCCAATAGTGCTATGCGTAAGGGGTGTGTTAAGAGTCTGACATTGGATGAGATGACCAAAACAAATGTTTATAAATGGGGACAATTCTCACCTCTCAAGCCGGTTTTGTGAGGTTGTGTTACGCCTATTTGTAAATTCTAAGAGTGTGACCTAAATGACCCAATAACACATGGCTCAATGAATCTTGGATAGACTATTATACCATCTGAAAATTTCGGTTTAGTTGTTAATTTACTTTGAAATGTGATGAGATGATGTGTCATCGCGTGTCAAGGGAAAATAGTGAAGTTTGATTTATGAGAAGATAGTCTTTTTTCACCTTCCCACTCCTCCTTTAATCATAAACATTATTCTTCCTAGTTAAGTTATTGTGTGATTGTGGTGTATTTTGCAGATAATCCACAAGGGAATACTTGAGGTGATTGGAGTTGAAATTGGAAAAGGCCTTGATATTCCTCTTTGATCATTCAATTTCATTGTGAATGTAACTATTGTCACATGTATTCGATTTTAACTTTTTAAAATGGTTTCAAGAACATGTTTTCTGTCATTTGGCTATATATACTGTGATTTAAAATTTTGTCTTGAGACATGTCAATACAATTGTAAATGGAGTGTTGCTTGATTTAGTACATGGAAATCAGTTAAATGCTTTTGAAGCTGACACCAAAATGTGTTCTTAGCTATGTCCTTTTATACTTCATCATTACCTTAGGAAATTTCCACGTAACTCAATAGCAAGAAATTGTCTCTGGCTATGAGATGTTCCAGAAGTTCAGTTTTAATCTTGGGTGTATAAAACAAGTGCCAAAACAGAAGTTAAGAAGATCATCTACTTCCTACATTCAGTTTATACATTCAATTTTTACATTCCTAAATTGTAGGTTGATTTTCCATGACTCATAAAAGTAAAATTTGATAATAATTAGAGATCATATTCAAGTGCTTCTTATCAATTTAACATTATTTTTAAATTTATTAATTACTTGAGTTCAATCACTTAAATTAATTTTTTTTTATAACAATTGTCAATATTAACAAACTTCTTATTTCTGTCCTACCTTTCCAACTTAGTTGTCTCTAGGAAAATATATATATCAACCCTGAATTATTATTTGTTCAAGAGGTGTCATTTTAGTGACAAGAAATTGATATTGTAACTTTAATAGAGTGAGGACACACCATCTCGAGAATAGTTCATGTTTCAAATTTTAGGAGTAAAAAAGTACTACATTTTTTAGTAAAATCTTAAAACTTTTTTCATAAAAAAAAAATCAGAAGATATCCCTCCCCTACTTAAACACATAGGTACTACATTTCAACACAGGCATGAATTCGACTTCCTAACACTTACACCATCTGATCACTATTATGAGCATAAAATCACTTTTTAAGTTCATTTAATAACTGATGTATCATGTTTACGATATAAACAAGATACATCAATGAATCTAAAAAATAGTTTTCTTCTTCTTATAATAGTGATCAAATAGTGTATTTTAATACAACTGAGACACTTAGGGGTGACTTCCTTTTATTTATTTAATTATAGATTTTAAACAATTATTTTGGTAAAAGAATCCTAAATTAACTATGGTTATTAATCATGTTAAGTAATGTGCTAATTAAGTTGTAAAGACTCTTCTTTCTTTTCATAAATAGGAAGGAATTTTGAAAACTAGAGACCAAGAGGTCTTTTCATATACAAATTGAGAAACAATGTAAGACGGAACTTCTTCTAAGTTGTCTTATTGTATTTGTAGCAACGAGTCACAATGAAAGTAATCACAATTTCAACAAAGTTCTAGTGATTTTGAAAATTATAACTCATTCATACACTCAAATATCAAATAAAGTGTGCCAAGTTATTATTATTATTGTAGATTATAAAGATGAGACTTTCTAGGCTGTAGCATGCTTCGTGTATTCGACCACACTTTCAAAAACAAGCCTACACGTGATTTGAATATTCAAACTTGAGTCGTATATTTGTTAAACCTGTTTGTTGGGGTCTTCTAATGATGAGGATATGTCAAATTAAATTGATAGCTCTAGCAATGTCATCTTCTTCGAGTCTTCCCACGTCATCATCCATTATTTTCCATGTAGCCAAGCTCATGATTGATTCATTTAATTTTTTAATAACGATTTCAGAAATTCAAGTGGGGTAAAACTATTAAAAAAACAATAGATAATACTAAATTTTAATTTCATATAAAAATTGGCATTGATTAATTTGGGTTCCGAAAATTACACAAAAATTATTGTTACTTTTCCGCTTTAAAGCCGCTGAATCACAATCCAAATACACTAGCTGTTTGGGATCGTATTTGTAAACAATAATATTACACCCGCTTTAAAGTCGCTAAATCACAATCCAAATACACTAGCGGTTTGGGATCGTATTTGTAAACAATAATATTACACCCGCTTTCTCAATGAGTATATTAAAATTGAAAGATAAATAAGAACTTTTGTATAATAAAAGACATTATAAGTCTAAAAGCTTTCTAAATAGTACCCTGAGACCACTTGCTCGAGATAATAAAGACTATTTTCTAGGTTAATCAGAGATCATGCGTTCAAATCTATCCCTGCACCTATTAATACAAAAAAATGCTTTCTAAATAGTACGGGTAGTTTTTAAAAATTAAAAGTCATAAACTAAGAAACAAGTTTATTAATCAAAGTGTCAATAAAAGTTTATTAATTGGACGTCTCTATTTTAATAAATAAACTCATTAGTCATTAACATATATATAAATCACATAAAAAAACCAAATATATATAAATAGAAACAACAAGATAATGATAAAAATTAATGAGATGAGATGGAAGTAAGCTATCAATCAATAATAAGTGACAATGATATATCTTTCTCCTATTTACTTAGCCGCCAAGCAAATCATAGACTTAGATAATTAACAATAGGGAGTGTTCAAATCCACACATTCAAGTTTGCAATTAAAAGAATATACTAATTTTAAAAAATTAGATGACATTGATGTTTTAATTTCACATATTCTATTTAGCATCAAACACTTAACATGTAAACATTGAAGAATATTTAACCAAATAAGTAAAATAAAAACTTGACTTGTACACTAAAGCTGGAAAATTTCTGTGGTTCACATGTGCATAAATTTTCTAATCATCCCTACAATAGGTTCCACCGTTCCTGGATATTTCTTAGTAGGCCCCTATATGACACTTCCAAATTATTTTTTTCACTTATGACAAAATCTTTGATATAATAAATAATCACAATACAGAACCACAGAATCATTATCATTCACAAACTACTATAATCATGTTCCTCAAGCTTGTGTTAATGTTGTTTTTTCTTGTTACATTGGTAGCAAGTAAAGATAACAGTTTCATCTATAATGGTTTCCAATCATCTCATTTGTATCTTGATGGTATTGCTAATTTCACCTCCAATGGCTTACTTAGACTCACCAATGATACAAAACAAGAAAAAGCACATGCTTTCCATCCAAATCCAATAGTTTTCAAAAACACTTCTAATGGAAGTGTTTCATCTTTCTCAACTACTTTTGTATTTGCCATAAGACCTCAATATCCAACTCTTAGTGGCCATGGAATTGTTTTTGTTGTTTCTCCTACAAAAGGGCTACCAAATTCACTACCAAGTCAATACCTTGGTCTTTTTGACAAATCCAACAATGGAAACATTAGCAACCATGTTTTTGGTGTTGAACTTGATACTATTTTTAGTAGTGAGTTTAATGATATCAATGATAACCATGTTGGAATTGATATCAATGATTTGAAATCAGTAAATTCAACTCCTGCAGGATATTATGATAATAATGGTCAACTCAAGAATTTGACCCTTTTCAGTGGCAATCCTATGCAGGTATGGATTGACTATGATGGTGAAAAGAAAAAGATTGATGTTACTTTAGCTCCAATTAATGTTGTTAAACCAAAACAACCTTTGTTGTCATTGACCAGAGATCTTTCTCCAATTTTGAACAATAGTATGTATGTTGGATTCTCATCAGCTACTGGTTCAGTTTTCACTTCTCATTATATTCTTGGATGGAGTTTTAAGGTTAATGGTCAAGCTCAAGATCTTGTAATTTCTGAACTTCCTAAACTACCAAGATTTGGTGAGAAAAAAGAGTCCATGTTTTTAATTGTTGGATTGCCTTTGATTTTGATAAGTTTGGTTTTCATGATAACTTTAGGGGTTATTTATTATATCAAAAGGAGGAGGAAGTTTGCTGAGTTGCTTGAAGATTGGGAGCATGAATATGGCCCTCATAGGTTTAAGTTCAAAGATTTGTACTTTGCCACCAAGGGTTTCAGGGAAAAGGGTCTATTAGGAGTTGGTGGATTTGGTAGAGTCTACAAAGGTGTGATGCCAGGTTCCAAACTTGAGGTTGCAGTGAAGAGGGTTTCACATGAATCAAGACAAGGGATGAGGGAATTCGTGTCGGAAATTGTTAGTATTGGTCGTCTTCGTCATAGAAATCTTGTTCCGCTTCTCGGATACTGCAGGCGAAAAGGCGAGTTACTTCTGGTCTATGATTACATGCCTAATGGAAGTTTAGACAACTATCTATACAACCAACCAAAAGTGACTTTGAATTGGAGTCAAAGATTTCGAATCATCAAAGGTGTTGCTTCGGGTTTGTTTTATCTACACGAAGAATGGGAGCAAGTAGTGATTCATAGAGACATAAAGGCTAGTAATGTGTTATTAGATGCAGAATTGAATGGTAGATTGGGAGATTTTGGTCTTGCAAGGTTGTATGATCATGGTGCTGATCCTCACACAACTCATTTGGTTGGAACTGTAGGGTATCTTGCTCCTGAGCATACTAGAACAGGTAAGGCTACTAAATTTTCTGATGTGTTTTCTTTTGGTGCATTTCTTCTTGAGGTTGCTTGTGGTAGAAGGCCTATTGATAATGTAGCGGAAAACGAATGTGTGATTTTGGTTGATTGTGTGTTTGAGTGTTGGAAAAGAGGTGATATACTTGAGGCAAAAGATGTAAATTTGGGGACAAACTATGTGTCTGAAGAGGTTGAGTTGGTGTTGAAACTTGGTTTGTTGTGTTCACATTCAGAACCTATGGCTAGACCAGGTATGAGACAAGTTGTGCAGTATTTGGAGAGGGATACACCTTTACCAGATTTGTCTTTGCTTAGTCTATCATCTTCTGGATTAACTTTTGGGTTCCAAGAATATTTTGAGGACTTTCCTTTATCTTATCCTTCTTCTATGGGCAACACAGTGTCACAAACTTCTGTGTCTATTGCTGATTCACTTCTCTCTGGTGGTCGTTAGATTTTGGTAAAATGGATTAAGGAGAGTTTGTTAAATCAAATGTAAAATCATATTTGAGTTAATAGTGTAATTGATACATGAGTTTTATATAATGTTTTGAGTTTTAATTTAGTCTCTTTCTCCTAATAGATACATGAGTTTTAATATAGTGTAATTGTAGTCTCTTTCTCTTATTTGAGTTTTAAATTCATTGATTAAAGTACTAATATTTGCAACACCATGAAAAATCTATCTGATCCTTAGCCATAGTCACCACTTACAAGTCATTATATGCCTTAGAAACGTTATGTAAATGACAATGGATATCATTGTATATGCCAGCATAATATTTAACTACAAGCAACACTATGAACTAAATTTTGCACAACATGATAATGGATATCATTGCTTGAAGTTGCACTACAAGCAACTTCAACCTGAACCTACAACAGCAGAAGATGGTTCGATTTACAGAATCCTGCAAATTCGAGCATCGATAAGCGGACATATATTTGCTTCTGTATTTTCTAGAAAATCATCGAAATACATCTTAAGGTTTTTCCATAAAGCCTCAGCAAAGTTCTTGAGCTTTTCTCCTTCACTCTTTCTATTTTTTTGGACACTTGGTACTTCTAGATATCCACCTATAATATTCAGCAACTAATCAATGTTAATATACAGGGCTTGGCAGGATTAAGTTATCAGCATGCGTAGAATGAGCCTTAAATATTAAAATTGAACAACACAACATAATTATAAATATAATCACTGTCATGGACAAACGTCCTGCGTTACCAAAAATTGAACCCACGACCTCCAACTTCTTAACCCTTATCTCAAACCAGTTGAGGTACTCAACCCTCGACCAACAAATACAGTGATGAAATTCAAATTTTCCGCTCATCAGATAGCATCAACATATGAACTAATGTAGCCATCAAGAATTTTTTGGTAAGCACCGCCTAGCATAGGCACATCATATAACATAAAACGAAAGAGCGAATAACCTATTTCAGTCTCAAAATAGTATTGGTCACGATGTCATGCAATTTAGCCCCTAAAATTAACATATTCTAAAACAATCATTGAAATTGAAAATTTTCAATCACATTAGTCTCTTCAAGACAATTTCAAGGACTATATTGACCGACCCAAAAGGACTAACGTTGAAAATTTCGACCCCTGTAATTTTATAGACTTAAATGACGATTCACTCTAAATCAAATATAACATTTATTGAGCCATATCTGAAATGCACCTATACAAGGCAAAGCCCACAGCCCACTTAAGCCTTTCTTCTGTAGTTGCTATAATTGTTACCACTTGATGAACACACCATTCATGAAACAGAAGTTCTACTCGATTTAAGCAAATCATTTTATTCAAACATTCATTATGACATGCAGAATTATAACCCGTCAATGACATGATCAACAAAATCATTGATTGTAGAGGATCGAAGAGTTCATCAAACCTATAGCAAGAGCCAATATGTCACTTCTCTTTACAGGCAGTGCAGCACCTAAAAAAGAAATTTAGGTTTTACAATTAGTCCATTACATAGTTTTTAACCCTGAATTAAATAAACAGTAGAGAAAAGGTTGAGATGGCTCCATTGCAGAAAAAATGGTCAGCTCATTTTAGGTAGTGTGGGCATGTGTGAAAAAGTCCTATAACAACACCATAAAGAGAGTAAGAAAAACAGAAGCTATGATAAAGTGGTGGAGAAGAAATGAAGAAGAACCAGAAAATTGAAAAGACAGTAATGTTTTTGGAGAACAAAGTTATGTTATTAAGTTACTTTTTAAGGTTACTCTAAACCTCTAAATTCCTTAAAAAATCTCTCCTTTAGAGTAGAAAGATTGCTCAACAAATATGTCAAAAACTGAATTTTATAGCTGTCAATCCCGAGTAAATTGCCTCGTGATTTACCTCCATCTCCCTGCAACTTGCCAGCACATATGACCGATGAAACAGGCTGACTTGAAATGGCCTACGATTTTTCCATGAAGAAAAGTATGAAATTTTGATTCAAAACCAACGGTATCTTTATGCATCCTCCACCACTTATTCATTCATCATTTTCTTAGCAGCCAAGCAAATCATAGATAATCAATAGTAACCGGTCAAATTCACACATTCAAGTGTGAACTTAAAAAAAAAAAAAAAAACTATGCTTATTTGAAGAAATTAGACGACATTGATGTTTTAATTTCACATATTCAATTTAGCATCAAACACTCAATACGTAAACATTGAAAATGTGCAGTTGGGAAAAAAAAAATGGTGGTTCAAATGTGCACAACTATTCAAATGGTCCCAAATGAGTTACACAAAAATTCATTTTTACTAAACTAAATGAGACATTTCTTAGTAGGACCCAAATGAGATATGCAATTTTAGTAACCATTTGATGTTTCTTTTGGTGATAATTCATAGCTAAGTTAGGTTCCAAGACATTTCTTAGTAGGACCCAAATTAGACTTACAATATTTTTTTTCCTTGTTCTAAAAAAAGACTTGCAATTTTTTCTTCACTTAGGACAAAATCTTATACATAATAAATAATAAACACTGAACAGAACTGTATAAGAATTATTATTCACAAACTATAATCATGTTCCTCAGGCTTGTGTTTATGTTGTTTTTTCTTGTTACATTGGTACCAAGTGAAGACAACAGTTTCATCTATAATGGTTTCCAATCATCTCATTTGTATCTTGATGGTATTGCGAATTTAACCTCCAATGGCTTACTAAGACTCACCAATGACACCAAACAAGAAAAAGCACATGCTTTCTATCCAAACCCTATAGTTTTCAAGAACACTTCCAATGAAAGTGTTTCTTCATTCTCAACTACTTTTGTATTTGCCATAAGACCTCAAGATCCAACTTATAGTGGCCATGGAATTGTTTATGTTCTTTCTCCTACAAAAGGGCTACCAAATTCACTACCAAGTCAATACCTTGGTCTCTTTGACGATTCTAACAATGGAAATCCTAGCAACCATGTTTTTGGTGTTGAACTTGATACTATTGAAAGTAGTGAGTTTGATGATATCAATGATAACCATGTTGGTATTGATATCAATGATTTGAAATCAGCTAATTCAACTCCTGCAGGATATTATGATAGTAATGGTCAATTCAAAAATATGAGCCTTATCAGTGGCTATCCTATGCAGGTATGGATTGAATATGATGGCGAAAAGAAAAAGATTGATGTTACATTAGCTCCAATTAATGTTGTTAAACCAAAACAACCTTTGTTATCATTCACCAAAGATCTTTCTCCAATTCTTAACAATAGTATGTATGTTGGATTTTCATCAGCTACTGGTTCATTTCTAACTTCTCATTATATTCTTGGTTGGAGTTTTAAGATTAATGGTCAAGCTCAAAACCTTGTAATCTCTGACCTTCCTGAGCTACCAGTATTTGCTGAGAAAATGAAATCAAAATTTTTAACTGTTGGGTTGCCTTTAATTTTGATAAGTTTGATATTCATGATAACCTTAGGGGTTATGTATTATATCAGACGGAAGAAGTTTGCTGAGATTCTTGAAGATTGGGAACAAGAATATGGCCCACATAGATTTAAGTTCAAAGATCTATACCTTGCCACAAAGGGTTTCAGGGAAAAGGGGCTACTGGGAGTTGGTGGATTTGGTAGGGTCTACAAAGGTGTGATACCAAGTTCCAAACTTGAGGTTGCCGTGAAAAGGGTGTCTCATGAATCAAGACAAGGGATGAGGGAATTTGTGTCGGAAATTGTTAGTATCGGTCGTCTTCGGCATAGGAATCTTGTTCAACTTCATGGCTATTGCAGGCGAAAAAGCGAGTTACTTTTGGTTTATGATTACATGCCGAATGGAAGTTTAGACAACTATGTATACAACCAACCAAAAGTGAGGTTAAATTGGAGTCAAAGATTTAGAATCATCAAAGGTGTTGCTTCAGGTGTGGTTTATCTACATGAAGAATGGGAGAAAGTTGTTATTCATACAGACATAAAGGCTAGTAATGTGTTGTTAGATTCTGAATTTAATGCTAGATTGGGAGATTTTGGTCTTTCAAGGTTGTATGACCATGGTGCAGATCCTCACACGACTCATTTGGCTGGAACTATTGGCTATCTTGCTCCAGAACATATTAGAACAGGCAAGGCTACTAAATTTTCAGATGTGTTTTCTTTTGGTGCATTTCTTCTTGAGGTTGCTTGTGGTAGAAGGCCTATTGCTAATGTAGTGGAAAATGAGAGTGTAATTTTGGTTGATTGTGTATTTGAGTGTTGGAAAAGAGGTGATATTCTTGAGGCAAAAGATGTAAATTTGGGGACAAACTATGTGTCTGAAGAGGTTGAGTTGGTGTTGAAACTTGGATTGTTGTGTTCGCATTCAGAACCTTTGGCTAGACCATGTATGAGACAAGTTGTGCAGTATTTGGAAAGAGATATACCTTTGCCAGATTTATCTTTGCTTAGTTTATCTTCTTCTGGATTAACTTTTGGATACCAAGAATATGTTGAGAACTTTCCTTTGTCTTATCCTTCTATGGGCAACACAATGTCACAGACTTCTGTGTCTATTGCCGACTCACTTCTCTCTGGTGGTCGTTAGATTTTGGTAAAATGGATTAAGGAGAGTTTGTTAAATCAAATGTAAAATCATATTTGAGTTAATAGTGTAATAGATACACGAGTTTTATGAAGTGTTTGAGTTTTAATGTAGTCTCTTTCTCCTAATAGGGACATGAGTTTTATTGTAGTGTAATTGTAGTCTTTTTCTCCTATTTGAGATTTAATTAATTGATTAACGTACTAATTGTTGGAAATCCCGCCCCGAGCGTGAGGGGGTGTGTTGGTAATCCCAGCTTAATTGCGATCTGCCCCTAGTTGCCTTATGCTGGTTTGTCTTTGAGGGGGTGGATTTAGTCCCACATCGGTTAGATAGGAAGCTTGATCAGAGTTTATAAAGAGGAGGCACTCCTCAAATTCAACCTGAACCTAGAAGCAGAAGATGGATCAATTTAAAGAATCCTGCAAATACCAACATCGATAACTGGACATATATTTGCTTCTGTATTTCCTAGAAAATCATATGAATACATCATACAGTTTTTCCATAAAGTCTCAGCAAAGTTCTTCAACTATTCTCCTTCACTCTTTCTATTTCTTAGAATGCGCCTTAAATATTAAATTTGAACAACACAGAATAATTATAATCACTGTCATGGACGATGTCATAAGTTACCAACAAATACAGTGAGGAATTTCAAATTTTCCATTCATCAGACAGCATCAACATATGAACTAATGTAGCCACACCTAGCATAGGCACATCATTTAACATAAAACAAAAGAGTGGATAACCTATTTCAGTCCCAAAATAGTGTTGGTCACGGCGTCGTCACATAATTTTGCCCCTAAAATTAACAAATTCTAAAACGATCCTTAGAATTTTAAACGATCCTTAGCAATCTAGTCTAGAAAAACAAAACAATGGGGGATTGAGTAGCAGCAGAGCAAGAATGTAGGGTTAAAGAAAAAGACAAGTTGCAAAGAGGAGTATGAACAAATGAGTAACTGGTGGGGGTGCCAAATTATGTGTGTGGTTGAGGTTGAGTAGCCGGAAATGCTAACAACCAGTGAGGGTGCCAAAAAATGTCAGTACGAGCCGGAAATACCATAACTGATCAGTGAGCTATAACCAGTGTTGTATGTTGCGGCATAGCGGTTTGCCGGTTTTTTCAAATTCTACTATGGTACAGTACTATAGTTCTGCTATAGCCGTTATTAATGACAACATTTTTGTACAAAAGGGCTTATCGCGGAAAAATAGCAATTTGGTCAAATTCTTCTATTCATCAGCACTATAGCGCCTCTAAATTTGACAGCACTGGCTATATAACACTCTGCAAACTGAAATCTGTAAAGCGGCCACCAGCCATAATGCACTGGTACAAAACACAGTTGATGAAACTGATTTACTGTGTAAATATCTTATACATATACATAATACATGGACATTATGTGATTAACTAGATTTTGACCCGCACGTTGGGTGGATACTTTGAACTATTTTTACATTTGAACTATTTAGTTGATTGGACATCTATAAGAATAGATGGATTTTTAGGCATTTTATTTAATTTACTTTGCTTATAAATTTTTTATTGTTAAATCACACTTCAACATATTAATTCACGAGTGCTTTATTTGAATTTTCCTTTGCAGTCAGCTTTTCTATCCAAATCATCCATTCTAAGGAAACATCCAATATCATGTGGCATAAGTGTTAGATATTTGAGTCTCTTAAGCATTTGTTTTAGGGTACCTGGACTATGTGAATAAAAAAGAGCTCATTCATAGATGGATCTCAGTTACCTCGTGGGATTAGTCATGGATTTGCGCAAAGGCTATTCCTTGATTTAAAAAAAAAAAAAAAACTCTAAGGAAAGGAAATCAAGTTATCTCCATTTCAAAGATATATACTAAATGCAAAAATCTTCTTATCCTAGCCGAGCTTGATGATCCAAGGGTGCTGATACTTTCATTTAGAACAAATCCCAAGAGTTGTATATAGTTTACATATAAATTTTGCAAATTTGATTAGCACATCATCAAAATCATGATTTGTGAATTGTACAGCAGATGTACAAAGAAACAAAATATATCTAAGTAATTAAAATTGATAAAAAGATCAAATAGACATGGTATATGAAAAAGTAATTAAATAGAAAGAATGCTAAAAATTTGGTTAAATGCATTGGCAGTTTGTGACGTACATGGTTGGAAATGCAGATTTTAGTAGGGTTCACTGTCACTCTCTCCTTGTGGGAACTGCTTGTCATGGTCTCTTTACCCCTATGTAGGTTCTCAGACATATCTACACAACAAAAGACAATAAAAATATCAATGAAAAACTCATTCAAGCATTTCATCGAACACTTGTAGTACAAAATATACAACATTGATTCATTGTATTATTTCAACTTTTAAACTACAATATTGAACTTAAATTTAGTCTAAACAACATTTATAGTCAAAACATGCATATATAAGATCACAAACTACCCAAGACATCAATAAATTATCCAATCATAAACACTACCATTTCCACCAAATTTTGAAGAATTCTTTTATATAAAACTAACAATGTGAATAGAAGAGATTATCAACACTTACTTGTAGAATAATTGATAACTTGCTTGATTTTTATGAAAGAAATTGAATGAGATTCATTTGAGTGAGATTGGAGGAAGTGGTTTGAGTTTTTGTGTTTCAAACAAAAGTGTTAACTATTTTTGGTATAGAATAAGTCCAGAACACGTGTTGTTACTGTTCTAGAATAAGTCTATAACGCAACTGCAGCTGAACACAATTGTAGTTGCAAAAAGATCGAAACAGTTAACTGCCGTTGGAAAGAGAACGCAGTTCATTGCCGTTAACTTTTTTGAAGCAAGAGCGATTTTCATATTTGTTTACCCAATACGGCCCAAAATTACCTATGTTGGAGGAAGAGATAATCTTTCCAATCCATTTGTTTACAAAGTGTTCCAACTCAACAATCTCACTCAGATACACTCAAGTCTCAACTCTTCGCATCTAAGTTTCCTAAAAATGATCTCTTTTAGAATTGTTAGCCTGTATTTTATCTTGTACATTTTCGATAGGTAAAAGAAAGGTTCAAATGCTTAAAAATTCTCTAAGTTCATGATTGAAGTTGTTGAGCTCGACAAGCATTGGGAGATTTCCACGATAAGTTGTAGATCGACAGGCAGTTGGTTTGTGAAGAAACAAGTTCTAAATGTCCAGACACGTGCAAGGTAAGCAGTTCTTGTTGAAGACATTTAGTTCTTAGCGGTTTAGGTCTTTGCAGTTATTTTCTCTATGAATATAATAGTTTTTCATAGGAAAAAGGGGTCACAAATCTAATTTACAGAATTCACACACTCAAAGTACCAACTTAGAGAAAAGAGTCAAAATGTATGTAAAGATTTGTTGAACCACCTTTATTTTATTGCAATGCAATTTACTTTATTTAAATGTCTTTACTCTCTGCATTCTTAAGTTTTACTTGCATTTCTCTTCATACAAAAAACAGTTTTATTCATCTTGTTCATAAAGCAAACTATAAATATGATGAACATTCAATCATTTTCTGGAAAAAAGATTGCACAACATGCCTTAGGATTTCTAGTTTGATCTTGCAAGTAACATTTTAAAACCAGTCTTATTGTTTACCAAAAATACCGGTAAACAAGAATAGAAAGATTCCTCAACAAATCGGTAAAAAAACTGCATTTTTTAGCCATTAATCCCAAGTAAATTGCCCCAGTCATTTACCCCCATCTGCCCACAATTTGCCAGCACATGTGACCAATGGAACATGCCGAGGCTTTTTTTTTTCATGTCTGCCCTTGTTCTGAAAAAAAAATATCAATATGCCCTACTTAAAAATTTAAATACGAAAATGCCCTAGTTTAAATTTGCTAGTAGGGGCATGCCATTTCATTTTGCGCACTCGTTGCTGACGTGTCCTCGAGTTTGCCAATTAAAATGGCGGACTCGTGAAGACCTTTTATTTTTTTTCTTCTTTTTTTGTTGTTTTCAATTTTCAATTTTAATTATTAAAAGATAAAAACATAAATTAGAAATAATTTAAAAATATAGTAATAAAATGCATAATAAAATATAACAACAATAATATTTATTACATTAATAGATAGCACAGTATAAAATACCAATTACATAAAATTAACAAATGGTGTCTAGTAAGTGGACAATTTTTTCATGAATGCCCGGTCTCACGACATATTCCACATTTCCTTTGATTTCTTTCCACCTCGTACATTTCGGTCATAATGCGAGTACTATTTGGATGACCTTTTTCACTCTTCGCATTGACCATTTCGGTCATGAAGGGTGTTGAATTACTTCAAACCTGGCATTGTAGACATTGAATCGTCATGACTATGTGTTGCATGGCGAGCGTGTGAAGTTAAACCAATGAGAGAGTATAGCCTTTGGTTTAAATTGTATAAAAACATCTTTCCAGCAACAAACATTTAAAGGACCCACGTTCACAATAACCTGAATCACCAGAAAATTTTGAAGTCCTAATATGCCCACCAAAACACAACAACTTTCAAATATGGATATAGTAACATTTTCTAATAACCCTCCATATACCCAACCAAACTATGGCAAATGCACAAACCAAACCCCCCAAAACCAATTCTACCCAAATCAAACCCCTCAAAACCTCTACGCAAGCCAAAACTCACATCATCGATTCTATCCAAACCATACTCCACAAAACATCTACGCATGTCAAACCTCCCAAAAATCAATTCAATGAAAATCAAACCCCTCAAAACTTCTACACATACCAAACTCCAGAAAACCAATTCATCACAAACCAAACACCCCAAAGCTTCTACCCAAACCAAATCCCGCAAACATTTTATGCAAACCGAACACCCCAAGAACATTTGGACTTTCGGTTTACACAACAAATCCAACCACATAATAACTTCACACCGACGCATAATTTTAATTTTTCTAGTCCATCATTAAACGCGACATGGGGCACAGTCGATCAAGATTTTCTACGCAAAGTATGGCGTCAAGACGGCACTGAAGTTGAAAGAGGGTATTTTCAATCATTTAATGGAATACTTCAAGGAGGCAGTTCTTTTGTGCAATCATCTATCGACAACATACAACAGGAAGAACCACGATATCATGTTTGTGACATTAGACGTAGGGGGTGTGGCACGGACGGACATTTGTAGTTTTTATTTGCCGTAATAATTTTTTAATTTGTAATATTTTATTATGCATTTTATTAGTATATTTTTAAATTATTTTTAATTTATGTTTTTATGTTTAATAATTAAAAGTGAAAAAAAAAATATAAAACCACAACAACAAAAAAAGGAAAAAACGAGAAAAATAAATAAATAAAAGGTCTTCACGAGTCCGCCATTTTAACTGGAAAACTCATGGACACATCATCAACGAGTACGCTAAATGAAATGACACACTCCTGTTAGCCAATCTAAACTAGGGCATTTCCGTAATTAAATTTTTAAGTAGGACATATTGGTATATTGTTTTCATAACTGGGGCAGGAAAAAAAGCCACCTGCTGACTTGAAATGGCCTACAGTTTTTCCATATGAAATTTTGAGTCAAAACTAACTTTATCTTTATCCAACCTTCAACCACTTAAAATGAGACATTTCTGAGTAGGACTCAAATGAGATACGCAATTTTAGTAACCGTTTGATTTGATGTTACTTTTGGTGATAATACGTACCTAAGTTAGGTACCAGGGCATTTCTTAGTAGGTCCCAAATGAGACTTGCAATTTTTTCTTCACATAGGACAAAATCTTATAACTAATAGATAATAAACACTGAACAGAACTGTATGAGCATTATTATTCACAACCTATAATCATGTTCCTCAGACTTGTGTTCATGTTGTTTTTTCAAGTTACATTGGTAGCAAGTGAAGACAACAGTTTCATCTATAATGGATTCCAATCATCACATTTATATCTTGATGGTATTGCTGAGTTAACCTCCAATGGCTTACTAAGACTCACCAATGATACAGAAAGAGACAAAGGACATGCTTTCTATCCAAATCCAATAATTTTCAAAAACACTTCCAGTGAAAGTGTGTCTTCTTTCTCAACTACTTTTGTATTTGCAATAAGACCTCAATATACAAATATTGGTGGCCATGGAATTGTTTTTGTTATTTCTCCTACAAAAGGGCTACCGGATTCACAACCAAGTCAATACCTTGGTCTCTTTAACGATTCCAACAATGGAAGCAGTAGCAACCATGTTT
>Ga0315914_1004634_pt1 | contig 20486 bp, 9 predicted proteins | sample MpolenodulesMG_FD_203920 | JGI IMG/M metagenome (GOLD analysis project Ga0315914, IMG submission 203920) | Medicago polymorpha root nodule microbial communities from Los Angeles, California, United States - elongated nodules | ecosystem: Host-associated > Plants > Roots > Nodule | place: USA... | reverse complement strand
GCTGCCTGCCAGATGAATATGTCATTTGGCAAGGCAGCAGGATCGAACTCAAAGAAATCCTCTTGAAAACACCTTCCCAAAAGATTCAACATTTATGTTATTATGGTTTTTTTTTAACTGTTAATTTGTCTTATGTTGCTTCTATTTATGTTATATACCATTGTTCTATTTTTTTTCAAGGCATTCGCAACGAAAACGATCCAAATAAAGGGTTTGGTGCATTTCAGACTTTATAATCTGGAACACCTTCATGCGTTTCGGATTATAAAATCCGGACACACACAGTAACATTTTGGCTGGTGACGTTTCACCAAAGGATAGGTCGGTCAGTGGAGTTTGAATGCATTTTTTGACGGTTTTGAATGTGAAACACGTTTTATTTGACTGCAATTAAGACTTATGACTTATTTAAGGCTATAAAAAGGCTTGGATCTTCAACATTTTCCTTCATTCTTCTTCACCTCCTTTCTTATATTTTCTTCAATTCATTTTAGTTTTTTAGGTAGGGTTTAGGAGTGTTTGTGGTGTCATGATCATTGTTGACCGCTCATACGACCCTTGCAATTGCATTGCAGCTTATGCGGGGGTCGTATAACGGTCAACAAAGATCTTTGACATCAAAGGAAGACACAAAATTTCGTAGCGTATGCGTCCGGATTTTATTTTCCAAAACACTAACAATCTGGTTCGGAAAACGAAATCCAGACCAGAGGTATTTTTGGAATTTTTGCAGGACGGCAAGAAGGCAGTAGGATGGAAAAAGTAATACTCAAATATTAATATCTGCGCTAAAATGTGTCATTGATTATGCACTGGTGGTCCATAAAATTGATAGAAAGAGATAGGTGTAAAGGGAAATGTAAAATGAGTGAGAGCATTAAAGTTACTAGAAATAATATGCTTAAAGGTGTAAAGGAAAACCTACGGTAGGCGTTTTTTCTTCTTCAAACTGCGTTTCTGATTTTAGGACCTCCAAGTTTGTTGGCAAGAACATATTTTTTTCTTCGGCAACTGTCGTTGGAAGTCATAATACAATATGTGGGAATAGAGTAAGATTTGACTAGACGTTTGTTAGAAGAAAATTACTTTATTAGTGCATATTTACCTCTTGGTATTTTGTGAAGTTTTTTTTTTTTAAAAAAAAAATAAGTATTTTGTGAAGTTTTTATTTTTATTTTTGAAGGAGTATTTTGTGAAGTTTGTTAACACGTTTTTCCTATGGTACTCTTTTGATTTGAGTATATGATACAAGTTTACGTAGTTTTGATTTTTCGGCAACTGCATGCGAAGTTCTAAACTGAATTTCTCATTACATAAATATTCCTAACCAGAATTCTTTCTCTATTTTTTTTTTTTGAAATATTATTTCTCTTCGTTTTCTTGTGAAGCCTAATTTTGCGTTGAAATCATAAAATATTGGTCTATTCAATGTATTTTATTGCGTTAAAAAAAGAAGATAGCGATGTTGAGTATCTTTGACTTAGTTATCTTACAATTCTTTTAACAAAATACAATTGTATAGAGTAGTTTTTCTTCTACTATTGGGTGACTTGCTATCTGTAAATAAAAGTTACATCAAGCTCCAGTTTTTATATATTAAATCCAAGAGAACATCATCAATGTAAAAAATTACAACAAAATAGAAAACCGAATGAGTAGACCAAATTTGACTATAGAAATAAAAAAAATTTGAAAAAACAAATTATTTAATTTTATTTCATATATCCTAATCAATACTTAATATTTAGACTTAATTATACTTTTGGTCCTTGCATTTTGACCAGCTCACGTAAATGGTACTACCTCTTTCAAATCGAACAAAATCGTCCTTAAACTATATGTTTTTTTGCAGTTCTAGTCATACATCCTATTTTCAACTCCATAAATGCAGAGAAATGACAGGTTTAGACCTACCCCCTATGCTCAATCATGAATTAAACAAGGAATAAAGCATGTGGTACAAGGAATCCACTTTATTCAAAACACTAAGCAAAAAAAAAAACCTAATTTCTAAGATATGTTTCAAATTAGGTTTTTTTTTTGTTAGTGTACTGAATAGAGTAGATTCCTTGTATCCACATGTTTTATTCCTTGTTTATTTCATGGTTGAGCATAGCGGATAGGTCTAAAACTGCCTAAAAATGTCATTTCTCTGCGTTTCTGGAGTTGAAAAATAGGAGATAGGACTAAAACTGCAAAAAAAACATGATAGTTTAGGACGGTTTTGTTTGATTTGTAAGAGGCATGACCATTTTCACAAGCTAGTCAAAATGCAAGGATCAAAAGTGTAATTAAGCCTAATATTTACGAAATCAATTCTTATTCACTTTTGCTTTTAATTGTGCTTTGAAGATCTCACGTCTCGAACCAAGTACTACAAAGATGAAGATCAATTGATGATCTATGAGAGTGAGTGGATCCTCTCCTTCAGACATGTCTATAGCTTCCCTCAATCATGTATATCAACCCTTTGATACATCGTACAACTTACAGATGAGAGAACATGAACAAAAGTTACCACAATAATTATCACTCCCTCTAAATCTCCAATTTCAAACAACATGGAAATCAGATTCTCTTCCTTTTCGCCGATTCATCTCCACTCAAAATTCATCGTCCCCAAGAACAAGAAACAACCCAATCAATCCCTCATATTTCTCATACTCAGACCCTGCTCCTCTTCACATATTAATCTACACTATCATCCCCATTGCTAGCAAATAACCCTTAATGGTAATACCTTAATCTTCACATATTTTATCTTGCTGCCGTTAGATTAATTTAATGGATATGATGTAGTGTTGAGGGGATTGAGACAAAAACAAGATTGAGAGGATCCAGATCCATCTATGGGATATTGTCAATTCATATTCATTTAATTTCTTATTCAACGCCATTTTCTAAAAAAAATTGTCAAAAACTGAGGCATGCATGCCGTAAATATCCTTACTGGTGGCATATTTGCTAGTGCATCTTCTCTTTACAAGAATTATCACAAGATTCATAAAGTAATCACAAGATTTAGTTAAATTCCACACACTACACTATACGTAATTATTAATGACACATTACCGGATAGGAACGCAAAGCATATTCCCATGCTTGATACTTGAGACAGAATATTATAATTTTAAAATTCTCTAAGATCCCATTCCATATCAGATACTCCAAATCTAAGTTACTCTTTCAGTTGTTGGGTCATTGGGGGAGACTGGGGATCGTCCTTATCGAGGCCCGAACAACCGCACAAGCAAGAGAGACGTCAAACTTTAAGGCAATGGATTTATAAATCCTCTTACTTATAAGGTGTTCAACCTTTACTATTTTATCTGATGTGGGACATATAACTCACACTTGCACACAACTAACACAGTCAACTTGCACACTAATATATGAAATTAATGTTACTTGCACACTTGGGCAAGATCTTATCCAAAGTTTTGAAAACTTCTAAAATAAGAAAAAATGTCAATCAAATTATAAATAATCCATATATATCAGAGTAAAGTTAAAACAACACATACATATTACCAGTTATATTGTTATACATTGAAAATTATTATTCTATATACACAATGATTAAATCAGTTGAGATTAAGAACTACTAATCAAACGCTAAACCATTACACAACATTGCTTGGCGTTAACACTTAAATCAAATCCCTAAAATCTGGATCTTAAAATGAAAAACCTAAAAAAGCAAGAGGAAACGGAACCGATGCATGCAACGTAATGTGAAATGGAAGTTTCCGGTGCCTGAAGATTACAGATCGGAGCGAGCTTTGAAATCGGAAGCGAGTCGAGAAGCGATTGCAGAGTGATACATAGTATCATGAAACGACTCAGTGCCAACGGTCATCAACCGAAGCTGCTTCGCCTTCTCCTCCGTGAGACCACCGGAGAAGCGCAGTTTCGACGCCTTCGCCGCCGGATCTGATTCCGATTTCGGTGCTTTGTTGTCGGAATCGATGTAGTCAGGTTCTGATGATATGCCGAACAGCGGGGTCCACCAGTTGGTGGAAGAGGAATTTTTCCGGCGATCGGGATCTGGAATCCGGTGACCGGATCCGGCACACGCTTGAATCGGAATCATTGTTGAAGCCATTTTTGAGATATTTTTTCGATTTCTGTTAAAAACGGTTTGATTTGTTGGTAAGGTTTGAGACTGTCCTAAACCATTGTGTTTTTATAGCGTTTTCAATGGGGAAAAGGATAAGAACGTACACGTGGCGTTTTCGTTGGGTTTGTTTCTTACACGCTTTTTTAATTGTTTTTTTAAAACGATAACGACGTTGCGTGTCGGTGACGTGGCAACACGGTTTTTTGGGCCCATTGGGCTTGGGCTTTTCATGACAAATTGCATGCAAAGACAAAGGACATGGACAATAGAAATTGCAGTGTGCATTCTTAAATTTGTCTTTTTTAGCAAAGGAAGATGGAAAATTTGAACGGTGACAGTAATGAAGATGGGTATGGTTGAGTTCAATGCAACGTGCTTATCTTTCTACTTTGAATGTTGCTAGTTGACAATTCTATGGAGAGTATTATTCTAGCCACCATAAGAATTATTCCTTGATTCTAAAACCTAAACCGTGGTGTTGGTAATTACAATCGATATGATAAAAGATTGGGAGAACACTTGGTGTGTTGGGGTGTGGTTTGGAATTCACAAGTCCCGCTTCTTAGCACTGCTGTAATGTGTGTGAATTTTGTCGTTAGATTTTTTTAAAACAAGGAAAATGTTGGGCATTATGACGGAGCAATAATAAATTGTGACATGATTTAATTGACTATCCAACAGATGATTTCAGTCAAACACATGATGAACGTTTTAAACTTTTCTCATGCATCGGCGCGTACATATTATTTCATTTCGTTTGTCAACTTCTTTGTAACATTTAGCATAGCTCAAACAACGATAACAAAAAACCTAAAAATTGGCATGATTGTCTAAAGACACCCAATATTTAACCTTGTAATTAATTTGAACCATGTAAATTTGTAACGGAATCCTTTTTTTTTTTACTTTCTATCTCCCAGGGATATTATTGTTGGTTGTGTTTCTATTATTCATGAGTGTTAAAAATATTGAATCCATTTTCTATCCAAAAAGAACAACAAAATATGGAATCCATTTCTATTTTTTCTCCTAGGGTAATTAGTTCGAACCTATGTTTGACAAAATGACAAAGCTAAGGGTTTATTATTGTCATGATGGACCGATCGAATTAAATGGACTATGTTGGCTAACATAAAGCTCACAAAGGGTCATCTCACTTTCTATATGAAGAACATGTTTTACCCTAATTAATTTTGACATCAGAGTGCTTTTCATAAGTGTTGTTTGGTACTATAGAGAGCAGGATTCAATATAACCTATGAAGCACAGATACGGACACGAACACTGGACACGACACGGACACTGACATGCCGACACATTTAATAATTTGAAAAAATCACATACCGGGACACGCATAATCCGAGGAGTGTTTGTGCTTCATAGAGTGTAACCGATTTAAATTCTTTCAAACGGATGTTAAATATTGTTAGAGGCATCTTAGTGTTTTTGGAGTGGCCGAGAGAAAAAATGAAAGGCTAAAAAACAATTTTCCTTCTTAAGATGTTTAGACTATGATGGTGATTCTGCTCTTTACCCAACATAAATTGCTTACTCACAACTGAAATGACAATTTTACCCCTATGTGAGTTAACTCACGCCAATTACTGTTTTGTTCAAAACCCATCAGTCCATATTCACAAGACCATTTTTCTTTCCCTCCACCTCCAAAAACCCAAAAAGTGTGATTTTTTTGGGTCAAAATCTTAATTCCAAATCATTGCAAATCGTCTGGAAGCAAGTTTCTTCGCTCATCAAGCATCAAAGAACAAGTAATGTATCATCAAAACTCATTCAGTTTTGCTGGTTTTTCTGCTTGGTTCGTCATTTTTTTTGAGCTACAGTATATGGTTTAGTGTGAGTTAACTCACGTAGTTACCTAGGCTGCATGCCTTAACTCACGTAGGGAATTAACACTAACGTGACTTAAGTCACGCTGAAGTGATGCCCAATTTTTGATTTTTTTTGCACCACTTTTTTTCCTTTCTTAGCTTGCTGCACAAGTTTTTTTTTTCTTGTAACTTTTTTATTTAATAGACATAGAGTGATATGGTTGAAAATGTGGCGGGTGATGGCATTGAACCTAAACCGGCCAAAATTGAATCTTCCGGCATAGGCGTAGGTTCCGGCGTAACATCCGGCGATGTCGAACCAAATGTAGGTATCAAGTTTAAAGTTAAAATTCCCTTTCAAGCTCACATTAGTCACATTGAAGAAAAATCTAAACCAGTACCTACCGTCACTTTGAAGAAAAACCTAAACCGGTACCTACCGGTGTTCGTGGTATTGAAGTAAACATCGGCTCATTTTTTTACAACAAATGAAAGATGGAGAGATCGAGAAGAATTACTTTGTTGGGTTCGTCGACAAGCGGCAATGGTCGAATTTACTATTTCTATAGATAAATCTAGTTTAATAAGGCCATACTTGACGATGCAATGTGAAAGGAGTGGTGAATACAAGCCACCTAAGACTAGGAAGAAATCGAAGCTTAAAGGCACGGGTTAAGTTTTTTATAACCCCTACCGATAAGTTGGACGTGTTGAAGGCACAACTTGAGGGATACTTTATCCATATTGGTGTAAATCAAAGAACATCTCATGTAGTAATAAATGTGTCATGCGTGGACTTGGGAGAGGATAAGGAAGAAGACTTTTGGAAGACTGTGTATTTTCCACAACTTCTCGAAGATGATAGCGACGTTGCTTACATGTTTAGCGTGATGGTTGAAAATAACACTTTACATTTTTTTGTCCGATCTGTTGAAGTGTAATATTTATTAACGTGTAATAGTTTAATTTGTTCGAATTTGTGTTCGTATTGTTGTGTTTTAATGAATTTGTGTTTATGAAATTTCATGATGGATTTGTGTAATTTTGACCGTTTATGCGAGATTATACGATTTTGGAAATTTAAGGACGAATTGGTGTAATTTGGATCATTTACGTGTCATTAAGTGTGATTAAGTGATTACGCGTCATTAACGATGAATTTGTGTAATTTGAATCGTTTGGATCATTTATGTGTTATTATGTGATTGTGTGATAAACAATGAATTTGTGTAATTTGGATCGATTATGTCGTATTATTTGATAATGTTGTTAAACTGGCGTAATTCGGTTGAATTATGAGTCTGTCAAGGTTACGGATCATTAATGACTTGGTTGCATTGCATTAAATGTTGTATGTTGCTATATCAATAGTTTGTGTGAGTTAACTCAGAGAGACCTATAACCAACGTGAGCTGACTCACGCAGAGATTTACACTAGCGTGAGTAAACTTATGCAGCGTGAGTTAAGTCACACAAATTTAACATTAGCGTGAACTAACTCACGTAGAGGTATTTTGGTCTTTTCAGTTGGAAGCGAACAATTTTTGTTAGGTAAAGAGCAGAATTCCTATGCTGGACCATGCTTTCCTTTTCTTTACTAGGTCCAGCTTTGATTTGTGCATCCTTTATACATTATTATTTAATTAAAGTACAATTAAAATATTGTTTTTCTTTCAAAAATTAAAATATTATTTTAATTAGACCCATACCCTATAAAAAATTGCTTCATATCGGATAAAATATTGTTTTAATTAGACCCAGACCCTTTTTTTAGTGGCTTTATTCCTCTATCTCTAAATTTTGTGCAATTTTCTTAACCTAGATCAAAACTATACTTTTGGTGATTTGTGTAGATAAACTTGCTTTTAAAAGTAAAAACAAATATACCACAAATAAAGGAAACATTGAATATACTAGAGAGAGGACACATACACTTAATATTTTAAAGTTTTGGATCAAGATATGATGTCTAAGTCTCTTAATGGCCCTCAACGTTTAACTTATTGTCACTCTTTGTGCTCTCCAAACCCCCCCAACGGTGGAAAATATTTTCTGATGTGTCAATGGTTTACTTGGAGCTTTTGTTTGTTTTGGTTGGCCATTAGTCCTGTTGATAAAAAAAACATTGAGTGAAAAGTTTATTTAATAATTCTAAATTCTACAATGAATTTTTTTTTTAAAAGAATATTTAAATAATAACACATTGATCTTTTTTTAAATGAATAACACATTCATCTTATAAGTCAATTTTGTAAAATTTAATATTCACGGTATACAAAAATTAATATGATATCATATTATAGTTTATCCATTAGATCAACTACCAAATTTTACATGCATCAAACATACGAGTGCTAAACATAAGGAGGTCTTTTGAAAAGAATCTAAACATTGAAATAAAAAATAAGATTTAAAAAGAACGTATAAGAGTGACACTTTCACCCAATAAGTTGATTTTAAGTTTAAGCCGTGTACAGTATAAGAACTTATAGTATACTCTTCTTCAACAAAAAAACTTATAGTATACCCACCAACCATAGCATTTAAAAATAAACATGTCTGTTTTTCAATAATTAAAAAAAAAAACATCACGCAGACCCACTTGATATAAGTAGTTTTGGTAAAGGCCAATTATGTTTCTTACATGTTTTTTTCAAGATTATTTTACCACCACTCACATAATATAAAATTGGAGCTGATTAGATCCCCAATAGATGACAAAGTATAGTTGATCCGTTGGATGAACCGTTTAAACCTTGCTATTTTAAGTTGTAGTTTTGAGTTCATTCTCTTTGGTTGGTTCGTTTTGTTTGGTTTGTCAAAATTACAGGAAAAAGATGTTTGATTGCGGACTAAAAAAAAAAAAAATTCACTCTAAACTAGTTAGTAATAATTGGTAATCTAAACCCAATATTGTTGTCCACTAATAACTCAAACCAGTGACTTTATTTTATAATTTGTTGTGTTGGTGGGTTTTTTGTATGATGGTGGGTTTATTTTGAGAAATGTTGTTGGATTTATGATGGTGGTATTACTTGCTTGTTGATGTTAATTATGTTTTTGTTAACCATGTTGGTCATGTTTGATTTGTTAAGTTCTTTATTTTATTTTAAAGAATTTGTTAATTATGTGTTAGGGTGACATTGAGTCATTGATGATGTTTTTACCACAAATTTTAGCTCACAATTTTTTTTATAACAACGATAATATTTTTTTTTTTAATAATAAACTGTCAAAGAAAATTGAAAAGATTGGTTTCTTAGACGGATCAATCTATTAACTCATCAAAAAATATGATAGGATGAGTGTTTAAATTCACTCTATAAAATTGAACCACCTCACTTTTGGCGGGTTAATTGTGGGTCGGATCTAAACGGGATGGACCGGTTGATCCCTACCTACTACACATTTTCTTCTCACACTTTTGCAATTGATTTTGTTGGTCGATATGCAGTATATAGTTGGCCCCTCACAATAGTGAATCTTCGGTGCAAATATAAATTCTATCAAATAAAGGATGTGAAAGAAAGTCTTTTAAGAGAACAATCAAGGGCTTATTCATTTCTCATTTAATTAATTTTTTTTTAGAGATTTGTATATTAAAACAAAATTGTAGGAGATGTTCAGTTAGTCAGTTTTCCATGTCAAGTAAGTTATGTATATTTAAAAACGTAAATAATGCTGGTCCAAATAATACCAAAATTCTTACTTGGTCCAAATTTGCAATTGATTTTTTTTTCTTCTTCTTTTCAATGTATTCGAGTATCAGACTAAAGTTATCAAAATTAAAGAAAACGTGTTCAACTAAATGAATGTAGGGTAACCTACAATAATGATTAACTTTACTTGAAGAAAAAATAATAATCTAATTAAAACTTTAAATCAAATTAAAAATACTCATGGTGTAGTTTTGTCTATAATTAATATGGTTTGCTCGTAAAGACATATCTGAATCTTTTTCTCTTTTGCTCAAGAATTGTGTTTCAAAATTCTCTCTCAAGTGTACATGTTCACAAAAAAATTCTCACATTAATTAAATTGTTACTATAAACATATAGGACTCCCAAGACACATAGTACATGCATAGATGTCATACTTAGAATAAGTGCCGTACCAAATGGTGCCTCTACAGTCGTAAGAAAAGCACGTACAAAACAAATGAGACTCTGGTTAAAATAGATTCAGTACGAAAAGTTTAGGCAATTCAAGCTCACCTACCTGGGTTTTTTCACACTTGATGCATGCAAATAACTTCTATAGAGTCTAACTCGTTTTTTGTAAAACTTGTTAGTAAGTTAAAGATTATCCACCTCACAAACATTTATATAGTCATATCTTATTCAATGTAAAACTTTTAACATATACACTCTCACATTCAAAATAAAAAATCTGAAACGTGATCCGAATGATCTCATAACAATGCATAATCAGTGGCGGAGCCAGGAATTTTATAGAGCCTGGGCAAAAAAATTATCGCAAAACGTTACTTTCTTCCTGCGAATAATTTCACATTTCTTGCGGATAATTTCACATTTACTGCGGAACCTAAAATCCTAAGGTATTACCTCACCTGGGAACTTAAATCCTTGGCAAAATCTGCAGGAAATGTGTTTCCTACGGAATTTACACAAAAATCCGCAAGTAAATCCGCAGAAAAAGTTAAAAGTCCTAGTAATGGCTGGGCTTGCGACAAAGGAAGTTGGAGCTGAGCCTGGGCTAGTGCCCAGGCTAGCTGGGGTGGCTCCGCCCCTGTGCATAATAGCAAGTGGCTAAAACAATATTGGATCGATTATGATACATATATTAGAATATAAAAATTAATTATAGACAAAAAATTTGTGACCCAAAATTTTTGTCTGTCCAAAATTTCTATACACACCCTACCTAATGATTAGATTAAAAGAAAAATTAATGTGTAAGTTTCAGGATGATTATGCTAAAACACGAAGTACGTGGTATGTTTCATGTTTGGATCTCCTTCCATACATGCTCAGTAGGTGGGGATCAATTGGGGTAATGGAGTTTGACAATTAGGTATGTCTTTATATAACACAAGACAGATATTATGTTTTATTTTGACTTTTCTTTAGTATGATGTATCAACCAGATTCAGGGGCCTAGCTATATCAACAACACTTTCACATCATTTTGTTCGTTAAGATCGGTATTCACATTGTCACTAGCATGTGGGTTTTACCAAATGGTTGCACTTGTCTTTGCTAATTTCCATAGGCTTTTCTCTTTACGCACCTAAATTACGGTCCATGATTTCTTTAAAGTGCTTCTTAGCCTTAGTCCACTTCACATGGACCTCTCATGTTAAAGTGCTCTCATTAATGCAATTCACATGGTCTTGTTACACATTTTTAATTTGTAGTAAGATGCTGCTAAATGATTCTTTCGATTATGTTAACTCTTTTTAAATTGCGTATTCAATATGCTATCTCTAATATTTAAGCTTTCCTTAGTGCCAATATGCAGTTAGTTTTGTTTTCTAGTTTAAATTAGGGGTTCCTATGTTATGTTTCTGTACCATCCGTGAAATGGTTCCTATTAGTAGTATAATAAAGGAGTAGTATCATTGTATTAATTTAATATTTAGCCTTAACCTAATTGATTAATCAGTTACAAATGCTAGCTAGAGACCAAAGTCATAGGGCTTTAAAGAATACTAGTGTTCCTTCCATTTCACAGTATTTCACTTTATTTTATATTGAAAATTTTAGTTTATCATCTATTATTCTAGAATTGGTAATAAAGGTCGAAAGTATATATTAATAATACAATATATAAAAAATACTAATGAAAGACACACTAGATGTTTAATATAAAAATGGGGAGAAGAAAAGTTTAATTCAAGCTTCTCTTGTTTATTTTAAAGATTCTACTATTAATTAATAATGATTTAACAGTATCAAATATTTTAATCAATTCCAAACCGTAAGTGGTTTTAGCACTTTATACTTGTTTTCATAAAAAAAATAGTGTTGTAAGAGTTCAAAATATTAATCAAGCAATTAATAGGTTTCACTAAGAACTAATCGTGGGAGATTGCGAGTTCGATTTCTAGGCGAAATAACCTTTGGTCAGACTATCTTCAATTAACGGTTGAATTCTGGATTACAAAAGCCACTTTTTCATTAGAACCAGATGATTAACGTAAAACCAAAAATTCAAAATATTACCAACCAGTTAATTATAATGTGTTAATTGTGTAAACTTTTTATCGGAATTAATCTCTTTACAAAATATTTTTTAACAAAATAAAACTCCCTCTGGTCCTATATATAAGAAAATTTTAAAAAAATGGTCCTAATCATAAGAAAGTATCACAATTTTTAAGGTGTAGTTATTGCTTAAAAGATATTTTTTACCCTTTATTTAATATTTTTCTTTTTAATATTAGTAGATATATTTAATGTGTCTTCTCTCCTTCTCAAACCCTAGCTGTCACCCCTTTCTTCTTCTTCTTCTTGTCAGAGAGGTGATTTAGGGTCAATTTTGACCCAAAAATCACCCCTCCAAGTTGTTTTTCCTTATATCCTAATTGAATAAGTGATTTCACATTTTTTTTCTTGTTTTCTTTCGTTTATTTTTGTGATTTCGTCGTCTATGAACGACTCTGTTTGTTTTGATTTCCCGTCTTTGTGCGGTGTGTTTTTTACTTTCCGTCTTAGTGCGGTGTTGATTTGATTCAGGTTGAAAGATTAGCTTTGAGCAAGTGCAGATCCGATCAATAACAATGACTTTGGCGTCGTCAACGTTGCAGATCCAGAAACATGAATATTCCAGAGACTTTAATATAGTCATATTAGTCATATTTGTAGGCATAGGTACTTTGTTGTTTTATGCTATTAACACGGATGTTGTGAGTTTGTTCACAAATTCATCCTTTTTGTTTTTTGTGAATTTGTATTGTATTGATGTACTCCATCAATTTGAATGAAAGAATATCATTTATTTTTGTCAAAAAAAAGATGTATTTAATGTTTCACAACTTTTTATGAAGTATAACTGTAAAATATTCAAAAAGTTACACTGATTAATATTGGTTTTGATGTTTTTTTTTTCCTTCTTATAATAAGGATTGGATGGAGTAGTTCTTTATTGTTATAATAACCGGCGATAAAGTGGGTGTAATCTTTATTGGTGAACAATCATATTATTGAACACCCAAGTATTCTCAAGTTTTGCAGCCATCGATCTCTCTTTGTAAAGGGGTCACAAATGTCACTCCCTTAATACGGTCAATTGTTCATTATTTTTAGTTGTACATACATACATGTTGCACATACTTTAGGAAGTTCTTTATATTCAAATTCGCATCCCACATCAATTGACTCAAAAAAAATCTCACCTACGGCCTTCGTTTAATGCTAAAATAAGAATTAATTGTATCATTGTGGAAGATATACTTTATTCCATGAAACAAAAAAAGAAATCGGAAAGAAGAAAAGTACTCAAGTAAAATGAAGGAACGAGAAGCAACCAAGTGCTATTGAAACAAGCTTTTATAAATATCAAATCTGTCTCATTACAAGGAAGATTCATGAATTGGTTGGTAGCAACTCAAACTTAGGGAGCTTTGTCAAACTAGTAGTCAAAAAATAAAATCCTTTATATATGCTCTAAATGAGACACTTTAGGCCACTTCAGACCTTCAAAGAAAGACAACTCTTTTCAAACATTTTCTTTTCCCATGTACCCACGAAATCAAGTCGGGAGCTATAAATGGAAGAACAATTCTTACAAAGATTCAAACACATATTTTCGTCACACACAAAAAAAGGAAAAAAATAATTAATATGTATCTTTTAAATAATTATATTATGTGTATTTTCATGATATTATTACCATAAAAAACATAATATTTTTTATGATTTTTTTTTAAACATAATAATCACACTCTTACTCCTATTATTTTCAAAATAAATAAATTATGTAGATTGAAGTTTATCATGAAAATAACAGAAAATTTATTTATTTTTCTATTAATGGGAGTTTACATGGACATACGTGAGAATGAAGACAAGAGAAATCTCTTAGTCGTGGAGAAAAATGTTCACTTTGAGGTGTGGGAGAGGAGTTTTGTTTTTGTTGTGTCTTGTTGACATTTTTTTTTTGTGGTGACCAGGATTTAAACCCGAACCTTACATATTTTATGCATTGTCCATATCAACTGAGTTATGCTCATGAGGACTGACATCTTTAGTTGAGTTAGTGAAAAAGGAGTATTCTCATTTTTTATATTTAAAGTAAAAATTGTTGTTTTTCTTCCACGCTGGTGAAAATTGTTGTTGTGCATGTGGAAATTTGAATTTTCTTCACTAAGCATTGTTTTTTTATCTTGATCACCCTTGCCCTTGGGAAGTTGGGATGCTGCTTCTCTTTGACAATTTAATAAGTAACTGCTCATTCCATAAGGTTTCTTTTTCTTTTTTTGGCCATTTATTACGAACGGTGGTCACACTACTCTTGCACGCGTACAGATGGGGTTTTTATATAGATTTGATCCCTCATTTTTTATGCATTTAATAAGTGGTACAAACACTCTTATTTTATCATTTTCTCTAATACAAACTCTTATATTAAATAAAATTTATGTGTGTATCACACTTTAAAAATAGATTTTACATGAATCACATGAATTTTATTTTGTTCGATATGAAAGTGAATGTTAAATAAAGTGTTGGAAAAAATGTGTTCAATTTAAAACACTTTGTTTTGATGGGTTTATCTACTTTGGAGTTTTCGTGGCGTTTTCATGCGTAACAAACAAAATTGCTTAATATTTAGTAAATGTGGCCAACCCAAGAATATGTATTGATTTGCAACTGATATATACTGCCGACATGGGAGAACTGAAAATTAAGCAAAGCAACTTTGCAAAAAATAAATAAATGAAACAATTTTTAAAATAAAAATATCATCAATATCATAATGAATTAAAGGAAACAAACCAGAACTCAATTCAAATAACTTAGTCATAATACTGTGACTTCTGCTGCATTGGACCATTTATAGAAGCAGGAAACCGACCCATTGCAAGAGAGTTGACTCTTAACTGTGTTGCATGGAACCATTGACTTATGAGTTGTTAGTTGGGACTTGAAGCTTCCTCCTTTAATCAAACATGTCTCTCACATTGGGAAATTCTGTTTTTTTTTTAGGAAACACATTGAGAAATTATGTAAATACCATGCAATATATAAATAAACAAAATCAAAATCTGAGATTTATCATGGTTGTGCTTTCTTTGTTATATAAAATTTTAGAATGTCATATGTTACCACTTTATTCCATATATTTAACATTTAAACTTAGGTGAGTCAAAAATAAAATGAAAAAAATAAACATTTAAGTTGAGTTTTTTTTAAAGGATTTTGTTTTTTGTCAGTTGTCATTTTGCCCTTTGTCTTCCCAATCTTTGATAATTATAGGGATTTTTTTTTTTTGAAGAGGCTAAAATGAAATATATTAACACATGAAAGCGTTACTCCCGGCACAAGGTGTACCAAGGAAGAACAGCAATGTCTGAACAATAATTACAAAGGGAAACAAAAACTAAAAAAGAAATACAACTGGAAAGAAACCATTAGCCTATGCCCAAAATGGTGAACGGACTAAGCCATCAGCCATGAAAATTGAAGGGAAGAGTAATGTACTTCTCCTTCAACCACATATAGGAGATGACTTTGATCCTATCAACCACCTGACGAACGGGGCATTCTTTGCCTTTAAACAACCTATTGTTTCGTTCCTTCCAGATTTCCCAAACTGTTGCATACCATATAACCTGTAAAATGGACCGCCGCTTAATCCCGATTCCGCTACTGAAGCTAAACTGGTGAAAATGGTCAGGCACAGAAAAAGGGGTGGTCACTGAGACACAATCCAACTGTATATCAAATGCCAAACCGAACCAAAGATAATACAATGTAAAAATAGATGAGGAGATGATTCGGCAAGGTCACACCCTGCCACACACGTCTTAGAATCATAGTTAATAACACCTCGCCGGAGAAGATTGTCCTTTGTCGGCAACCTATCCCGAAACAACCGCCAAGCTAACAACACCACCTTGAGAGGCACATCCTTATGCCAAAGCGAAGAAGCATCAACTAGTAGATCAACCTGTGGTTGTATAGTAAGAAAATTATAGAGACTACGAACAGTGAAGGTGTTAGAGTTCTCCAAAGTCCAAAGTCAAGTATCTTCCTTATTATAGGGATTTTTTTAACATAACCCACAACAAATGCACGAGACCAACTTTCCAAACATTGCTTATTCGAAATTCACGTTTACATTACAATAGCAACCTTGTTTCGACATTCTGTTGTTATAGTTAAAAAAATGTACCTAACAAGTGCCCGAAATTAAGGATTTAAAAAAAATCGATAATTTTCATGTATAAAAAATTATTTTTTGATGTTTCAATGTGTTGAATACATAAATTCTAAAAAAAACAACTCTACTTTAAACTTATTAAGGAGACTTGTTAGCAAAATCTTTTTTTTTACTCGCCTAGGTTACAAATCATGGAGCCGGGGCGAGACAAGTCTTAAGTCGTCTTAGATATCACAAACCCTATTAGATGGAAATTAACTAGATCCTCTCCGGTGAAAGGAGATGATAAGTAAAATCTAAACAATTCAAAATAAAAGATGGAAAATCATTTATATATTATTATAAATATGGGAGAAAAACATTTAAGAGTCTAGATTTTCACAAGAGAAAATGTCAAGGGAGGTAATCCTTTCCCCTAATGGATGACATGCCTAGCTACCACAATATTGGTCCCAACTTTGAATGAACAAATTATTTAATACACAAAAACTAAAAAGTCTTAGAGAGTCCAATTACGAGAGTTTATCTATATCTATAACAATATATAAAACTAATAAACTTCTCTCAAAAAAAAAACTAATAAACTCTTTTTGGTTGAATTTTTTCTTTTATTTTTACCCTATTCATTTAAACAATATTATCATTTTTATAATATTATTTAAATTATCAAGTCTATTTTTTTTTTACATATTCCCGGCATGTAAGACAAGTACGCAGCAATTCTATTTTACCCCCTAAGTTTGCAAAACTTGCAATTTTACCCCCTTATTTTGGAAATAACACTATTGGCCCCTCAAGTTTCATCCCCTTTACAAAAGTCAGGCCCCTTTTAATTTTGATCAGTGTTAACACTGATGTAGACACTGTTTTAAACACATGGACATGTTGATATGGAAATTAAATTAAAAAAAATAAATCATAAACTTATGAAACCCAGCAAAGGCTTCTACAAAAAAAAAAAAAATTCTACCAAAAAAAACTCAGCAAAGCCCTTCACAATTCACACTCTCTTCCTTAATCTCTTTTCTCTTTCTCGTTCTTCAACAATTCATCCTCCCAACATTTTCCTTCAATTCTCTCACTAAATCCCAAAATCTCTTCTCCTCCACCACATCCATCACCCTCATTCACTTCGACACCACCAGCTCCATAACCACCACCACCACCCATTCCTACGGCAACCTCAAATTTGTCTCTGCTCCAACAAAATTGTATAGGGTCTCTTCTTCATTTTATGTTCCATCATTAGGCTACCAAAGAGACAGTTGGGTACACAAAAGTGGATGCAATTCAAAACCTAAGAACCTTGGAGTGAAGAAATGTGGCGGAGACATGGTGATAACTGGGAACATCATTCTTAGGTTGTGTGGTATATGTTGTTTTTCACATGATTTTCTATTGAAATCATTGAAAAGATTGATTAATTGTTTAGATTTAATCTCAGATCCAACTTAATTCAAATCTACCTCTATGAATTTGATTTATGGATGCTCAATTTAGATATTAATTCATTCTCTCTGCTTTTAATCTATGTTTAGTGTTAAATATTTCCCCTATGTACTGGATTTAATTTAATTTCCACATCATCGTGTCCGTGTGTTTAAAACAGTGTCCATATCACTGTTGACTTGTCAAAATTTAGAGGGGCTTAGATTTTGCAAATCGGGTGAAACTTGAGGGACCAATAGTGCTATTTCCAAAATAGGGGGGCTAAAATCGCAAATTTTGCAAACTTGGGGGGCCAAAGGTGCATTTTAGCCATTGTGTAGCGTGTGTGTTGCTTTTTAGTTTTTACACAAACGTGAATTTTCATCCGAAATAAAACTTGCGGGGAGAGTTTTAGTCAGGGGCGGATCTGGACTCACAATATCAGTGAGGCAAAAAAATTCTGTCAAATAATTAAATAATATTAAATTTAATAAAGACGTTACAAGAGATCAATCAAATGCTCTAGCAAAATACCCATGCATACGGACGTTAAGCGTGCTGCGCTCTTTTTTTTGGAAGCAAGTCGCAATTGCGTAGCAATTAAAAATAAAAATAAAAATCTATGTATTGATACATGAATAACAATATAACAGATGAACAAATTGTACAAAACATTATTTATGTATTAAATACGAGTAAAAATATAGACATGTGTATAAATTAAAAATAAAATCGATCCCCTTATAAGTTAAAGTATAGACAGACACATGTAAGAATTAAAAAAAAAAATAGATCCCCTTACTAATATACGAGTAAAAATACAGACACATGCATATATTAAAAATAATAGATTCCTATATTAATATATGAGTAAAAATATAGACACATATATATAAACATAAAAGATGTTTGCATTAATATATGAAAACTATAAAGTATACTAATAAAAAAAAAGTATTGGTGTGGCACTTGCCACACCATGCCCTATTCAAATCCGTCCCTCGTTTTAGTCTCATCCTGACAAAGATCTTTTTTTAGTTAGGAAGGTGTAGTATCTGATTTGATGAGAGAAAAGATCAATATCGATAAAATTGTAAGAAAATTTTCTTGAAAATTTATTAAAAATATATCATATCGTCATATTTTAATAAAATATTTGTAAACAGAACCATCAAATTTTAAAATAGGATCACCAATTTTATAAAATGATAAAAATAGAGAGACTAAATCTATAATCAAGCATAAAGAATTCATTGTGTGACAAACCCTTGCCTTTACACAACTTAACACAGTCTATACATGTGTGACATTGTAACAAACACTTGCCTGTATAGAAGTTAAAACAATCTAGTTTTTTTACTACACTAGTATTTAATACTGTCTTTTTAAAGTAATTAGATAAACAATGGTAGTTTTCTACTTTAAAGTAAAACATGAAAATCAAATATGAAGTAAAAACTTTTGAGGGGAATTTTTGTCGCACGTTTGTGTACTTACTTAGTTTGACTGGTTTATATTTACAGTTAGACACAATTCATAATTAGTTTAGATAGACAACAAAGTGCAATTTAGTTGGTAAGACATTTCATCTCCGTTCAAAGAGTTGTGGGTTTGAGTCGTAAAGGGAGGAAGTGAATAATGTTGTTGATCTCCTTTAGTAAACAAAAAAGATAACTAGTTTTGAAGAAAGAAAAAAACTTGTGTGTGCATGAGATGTGAGATTTGTGTAAAATAAAAAAGAAAAATTAGAAGAAAAAATATAATATTACTTTTTAATTCTGGGGTATAAGAGTTATGTTGAAATATTTATATTGATAGATTAATTATTAATTGATTTTGTTGTCTTAGGATTCATTTAAAAATGCATGACATCCAAGTAGTTGTTTTTTTATGAATTTAATTTATGTGGTTGGATCTTCTCCTTCATTGTAAAAAGGGAGATTAAACAGAAAACAGAGAATTGAAAAGCAAAAAGGATTTTGCTGATGAGTGTCTTAGGACTCTTTTTAAAGATTATAAATAATTACAATGTATTTATTTGAAAAGTTGAATAATTTAATTTTTGATGCATTGAATATGCACATTTTTATAAAATCTTACTATTTAAAATTTTTAAAGGACACTTTTTAGCATTTTCTACATAATCATGTTCCTGCAGAATCTGTAACGACGAGTTTTGATAAGTTTGTCGGAGGATAGGTGTAAACCACAAACTTCAAAGTATAAGAAACCGCCAAACTTAACTACGAAGTCCACACAACTATTTCCTTTCCTGAGGGTGTGAGCAATGGGAACTAGTCAGCTAAGGTTGAGGAGAGTCTTGCTATCATGAATCAACGTAGATATGACGAACTCGAACAATGCATACTTTTTTCTTTCGTGAGAGGTTCCTACAAAATCTGGAACAAGGGGTTTTGATAAGTTTGATGGAGTAAAAGTGTAAACCACAAACTTCATGGTATTAGAAGCACCAAACTTAATTGGGAAATCTACCTAACTATTTTCTTTCCTGAGCATGTCTGTAATGGAAGCTAGTCAGCCAAAGTTAGAAAGAGTCTTGATGTCATTAATCAAGAGTAAATAGGCAATTACTCCCCCTGAAATTGTAAGTTTCGTCAATCACCCCCCTGAAATTAATAAAACTTCAATAACCCCCTGAAATTGCACAACGTTAATCAATTAACCCCTCCGTCAAATTTTTCTGTTAGTGAATATGACGTTTTGCAAATACCCCCCCTGAAGTTTTGCACTTATGTGCAAAA
>Ga0315914_1004629_pt1 | contig 20493 bp, 11 predicted proteins | sample MpolenodulesMG_FD_203920 | JGI IMG/M metagenome (GOLD analysis project Ga0315914, IMG submission 203920) | Medicago polymorpha root nodule microbial communities from Los Angeles, California, United States - elongated nodules | ecosystem: Host-associated > Plants > Roots > Nodule | place: USA... | reverse complement strand
AAAAGCCTTTGAGACATCAAAAAAGTTCCAAAAATGATGAGCTGAATATCTCAAAATATCAACCTCTTTTTGTGATTGAAGAGGTAAGGGTAGCGTGAAATATCATCCTTGCTCTGAATATACATGCACATGTTTTAACTCTCTTTCAATGTTCTGTTAGTTTGAAGATAAATTATTCAACATTCCTTTTTGTAATTGATAATTTACTTTGGAGTTATTATTCTACATAGAACATTTTTAATTGTTTTAAAAATTTAGAAGCAGAATGTTTTGTTTTAATTTAGTTTTTTGCAGCAGGTACTTGCCAATGTGGAGAGTTTGAACTTGAACAACAAAGATTTTGACAAGATATTGCTGAGCCAATATTCTGCTGTTCAATTCAACAACCTGAAACACATTACTGTGTGCGGAATCTACAATGAAGAAGCTAATTTTCCATATTGGTTCCTGCAAAATGTTCCTAATTCAGTAAGCTTGTTAGTTGAGTGGTGTTTCTTCACAGAGATATTCCAAGGTGAACAAACCATAAGAACGGAAAAGGAAACTCAAATTAGCCCGCGACTTAGAGAGCTGAAATTATGGAACCTGGCTAAGCTTCAATATATATGCAAAGTAGGATTTCAGATGGACCCCGTTCTACAGTTTCTTGAAAGTATTTATGTTTATCAGTGTTCCAGTCTGATAATGTTGGTTCCATCTTCTGTTACTTTCAGTTACATGACCTATTTGGAAGTAACAAACTGCAATAGGTTGATAAATTTGATAACACATTCAACAGCAAAGAGTCTTGTCAAACTCACAACAATGAAGATTAAAATGTGTAATTGGCTTGAGGATATTGTGAACGGTAAAGAAGATGAGACAAATGAGATATCATTTTGCAGTTTACAATATCTAGAATTAATTTCTTTACAAAGGCTCTGTCAATTTTGCTCTTGCCCATGCCCAATTAGGTTTCCTTTGCTGGAAGTTGTAGTTGTCAAAGAATGTCCTCGGATGGAACTTTTTTCATTGGGAGTTACCAACACAACAAATCTTCAAAATGTACAGACCGATGAAGAAAATCATTGGGAGGGTGACCTCAACAGAACCATAAAGAAAATGTTTTATGATAAGGTATACTTTATTATCATCCATCAATTTGTTTACTTTGGGTTAGTTATCTATCTAGATGATGATCATTTTGAAGGTGAAAAATTGTATTGTAGTAGACTAGAATATGAATGCATAATTAAAGATGCTAAAAAGCAATTTTGATTTGTCTTTTGATTTATTTATTTGAATGATCAGGTTGCATTTGGTAAATTCAAGTACTTAGCCTTGTCTGACTATCCTGAGCTAAAGGATTTGTGGTATGGTCAACTTCATCACAACGTGTTCTGCAATTTGAAACATCTTGTGGTGGATAGATGTGATTTCTTATCACATGTACTTTTTCCATCAAATGTAATGCAAGTGCTGCATACATTGGAAGAATTAGAAGTAAAAGATTGTGATTCATTAGAAGCAGTGTTTGATATGAAAGGTATGAAGTCACAAGAAATAATGGTTAAACAAAGCACTCAATTGAAAAGACTGACTTTGTCTAGCTTACCAAAATTGAAGCACATATGGAACGAGGATCCTCATGAAATTATCAGCTTTGGAAACTTATGCAAGGTGGATGTTTCTATGTGCCAAAGCTTGTTATATATCTTTCCATATCCACTATGCCTAGATCTTGTCCATCTTGAAATGCTTGGGATAATTTCTTGTGGAGTCATGGAAATTGTTGCAATGGAAGAAGTTGTATCAACGGAAATTAATTTCAGTTTTCCCCAGTTAAAAATTATGGTACTGCATCTTTTGACAAATCTTAAGAGTTTCTATCAAGGAAAACATACTTTAGATTGCCCTTCATTGAAGAATTTGAATGTATATCGTTGTGAAGCATTAAGAATATTTTCCCTCGACAATTCAGACTCGCAACAACCTTACTCGGTTGATGAAAATCAGGACATGCTATTCCAACAACCCCTGTTTTGTATTGAAAAGGTAAATCCCATCATACATAGTTTTTCTTTATTGTATGTGTAATAATGCGCTAGTATTTATTTTCATTTTGGATGTTTATTTTTCAGTTGAGCCCCAACCTGGTGGAATTGGCGGTAAATGGCACAGATATGTTGGGGATATTTAATGGTTATTGTCAAGAAAATATCTTTCATAAAGTTGAATATCTGCGTTTGCAATGCTTCGATGAAACTCCAACTGTTTTTCTGAATGATTTCCATACAATATTTCCTAAACTTCAAATATTTCAAGTGCGTAATAGTTCTTTTGAAACATTGTTCCCCACTAAAGGAACCACTGGTATTCTCAATATGCAACTGTCAAATCAAATAAGAAATTTGTTGCTTTTAGAATTGGAAAATCTCAAGTTTGTTTGGCAGGAAGACTTTCCATTAGATCATCCTCTGTTCCAATATCTTGAAGACTTACGTGTAGCGAATTGTCCAAGTTTGATATGCTTGGTACCATCGTCGACATCTTTCACAAATTTAACCTGTTTGGAAGTGGACAACTGCAAAGAGCTGGTCTATTTGATAACATATTCAACAGCTAAAAGCCTAGTTCAACTCAAAGCATTAAAAGTAACTAATTGTGAGAAGATGTTGGATGTCGTGAAGATTGATGATGAAAAAGCAGGGGAAAACATCGTATTTGAAAACCTGGAATACTTGGAATTTACTTCAATGTCAAGTTTGAGAAGCTTCTGCTTTGGGAAACAAGCATTTATATTCCCATCTTTGCTACACTTCGTCGTTAAAGGATGTCCTCAAATGAAGATCTTCTCATCTGCACTCACAGTAGCACCATGCCTCACAAAAATTTAAGAAAATATGCGATGGAAAGGTGATCTTAACACAACTATTGAACAAATGTTCATAGAAAAGGTACACAATGTCATTATTATTTATGAAAATTGTTTACTATATTACTCACTTAATTAAACAAAGCTCACAATATTAATTTGGTGCATGTTTGGAAAGTGACTTTGAAATTAGTTATGGATTTACTACAAAGTTTAGCACTAAATAGTTTGAGATCTAATTCGCTAAACAAAATTATCTAATGAAATTCTTTCAAAAAAAAAAATTATCTAATGAAATAGCTCCTTTTCTATTTTAAAAATAAATAAAGTCTATTGAAGTGTAAATAATGGTTTATATATGATCTCCATAATTCTAGTGAGTTAACATTTACTAAAATTTTATAATTCTAATGAAACATACTATGACATATGAGAAACAGATATTGCCTTCTATATTTATGCTGAATAAGTTACTTTTATGTATAAAAAAATAATAATTAGTGGTATGATAATCAAACTGAAAATTATTTATCTTTTTTGGAAAATCAAACTATTTTTAAGTTATTTTAAAAATATGCTTGAGACTTTATCTTAAAATCAATTTACAATTTTCAATTTACGGTTACAATTTTTTTTTTAAGAAGCCAAAATGGGATTTATTAAAATCACAATAAATTCTAACCAACACAAGGAGTGCCAGATTAGGAGTCAAAAAGTAGCAACAAACAAAGGAAAACAAAAGTTGTACCAAAACCCTCACCCACCATACATAAAAAACCCTCAACCAACATCATTCCACCACCTACCGCTGCTCGCACACAACTCTGAAACAGCAACGTCAAGAACCAACACAACAATCAACAACCTTTGAGAAACAACCGGTAACTATAACAATTAAAACAACAGCAACCACGCCTTCGCCACCATAACAATCGATGTCACCTTAACGAATCCACCTTTGCAACAACAACAACCAGCGCAACAACAAAATCCACCTTCATAGCAGCAACACTATCGATCCACGTTGACAAACCACCATATAACAGAGTAGTCGAACCGGATGAGAAGGTTATGATCGAACTCAGGGCCGTCCCTGTAAAACTGGAGGCTCGGCTCCCGTAGTAAAAATAGGCCACTAATAAAAAAATGCGCAATTCTTTTTAAAGATTAATCTTCTATTTAAATTGAAAATAACACTCGTATAATGGTTATCAGCCACCGAAATCAAAACTAGCAATTATTTTTACTAAAGACGTGTTTTTTTAACTTAAAATAGAAACATGGAACCTGATTTTTTTCCTTAGAAATTGAAACATGATACATGTTTATTTATCTTTTTGAGTGGGGGTGGGAATATTGTGCAATAATTTTTTTCTTAAGGCTCATCACTTTAGGAGGTCCAGCTCGATCGAGCTTTTTACACTCTCCAAAGAACGACCCTGATCGAACCCAACCGTTGAGGGCTGGTACAATTGTTTTAAGTACTTTGAAATTAAAAGAGCGAATAGTGAATTTTCTTAGCAAACATTACCAAATAGTTAAGGGCTGGTATATTTATTAATTAATTAATGTTAACATTTTGTCAACAGGAAGTCCCACATTCTAATTAATATGCTGAATGATCATCTATCCTCACATTTGCAAGGTACCCAACACTAAATTCTTCTCTTTTCAAACATTTTATTTTTTCAATAGGGAATTATTATCATTTGAATTATTTTTGAAATACATTTTTTTTATTATTAAGTTTGAAATATATTTTTAGGGTTTGTTTGCTTCAAGTTTACAAAATTTATTCTTAGGAATAACATTCCTTGAAATATAAAGATGTGAATTTTATTATAAGATATTTAGAAAAAAAGTATTTGGCAAACATTATAATATTCCCAGGAACCTTCAAAATAGAATTATAATAGGTAGTTACACATCCCAAAAAAAAAAATAGGTAGTTACACATGAATTTATTCTCACCATTTTTTTTAAAAAAATTTTCTTGTAAAAAAAGCTATCATTTAAGCGAAAACTAATATAAATAAGCACAACTCAAAACTTTTTTTTTTTTTTTTTTAAGGAAGCACAACTCAAAACATAAAATATGCTAAGATATACCCTTCATATTGGGATGGAAAAAAAGTTCGTATTTATGGATGTCTGTGATGGGCACGGGACAGATAGTTTAACAAGCATCAATCGTCTGCAGATAAAATAAAACGATATTTTAATTACCCAGTTGTTTGTTGATACAAATGCAAATATAATGGTATCTATATCCGCAAATATCTATTTCTTTTAGTAAATTAAATAAAATTGATAAAAATACCCTATTATTTCAATAAAATACTTATGTATATTTCCCATATATAGCTTTTTTTTTTTAATTTCATGAAAGCTATTTTGTTGTAAAAGGAGGAAGAACCTAATGAGGGTGTATTGGATTGAGATTTTAAGAGACTATTTTGATTGAAAAAGTCTAGAAGATTTTAAAAGACTTTGTAAGATTGTAATGACTCTATGAGATTTTAAAAGACTTTTTTCGAAAGACTTTTTACAATCTAGATTTTTGAATTTGGATTTTAATGGATTCATACCAGAGACTTTTAAGATTTCATAGTACTTTATAAGATTTTTAAAACTAGTGTCTATGTCGTCATCGGTTCTTTCATTTTGTTTGAACAATAAATTCATAATTATTGTTTTATTATAGACCTTTTTTTTTCCTTATTCAATAAACTTGTGAATGAAAAAAAAAATCTATTTTACTGAAAAATTAAAACAAGTTCAGAAAAACAATACAAAAATACGTCGAAGTTGTAAAATTAACAATGACTAATGAAGTTCTTATAAAACAATGTTCAATTAGTAATATACATCACGTAAAAAATAAAATTAAAAAGAACATGTTGAATGGATATGCATAAAAAGAAAATGTGCAATAAAATACCAAAATCACTTCTGTTAACAAAAAAAACAAAGTCAGTCTTTTTTTTTAAAGAACCAATGTCAGACTGAAATTGACAATGAACAAAATAAAAAATTGGAAAGAAATAGAAGATTGAAAAATCTAGTGTAGTGTTGAACAGAGAAAATTGGTGGCAACGATGGAAAACAATCTTTAGGAATGTGAAAAAGTCTCAAGCTTTTGTATGAGATTGTTGAGTGAGTGTATTTCAACTAAAAAGCCTCTCAAAATTCATTACACTAGAGAATCCGTCCAAATCTCTATATTTTTAAATACCAATAGACATTTTATAAATCCTAACAAATCTTGACTGAATACCAACAAATTTTATTGTCTTGAAAAAAAAGTCTTGATTGTCTTAATTCAATACCACAAGATTTAGTTATATTTTATAAAAGTCTTGATTGAATACCACAAGGTTTTATTACCATCAGAAAGTCTTTTAAATTCTCTTCAAATCTCAATCCAATACACCTCTAAGTTAGCCAAACACGACAACATAACATAGAACCAAAGTTGACACACATGGAACATATTGTATTCATTAGCATAGAATGGTGGGAATGCAACCTAAGCATCGACTTGTCTTTTCTTGATGAATTGGAGTCTTATCTTGCATCTGCTCTTATAGACAACTTTATGTTGTGTCATCCCAATCTAGACATAGGTGGAGATACCACCCGGCGAGCCGGGCACTCGCCTGAGCACAATCGATATTTTCTTTATACTGCGTCCAACTCAATAGCTCATTAACTCACTTAAAAAAATAAAAAATTGGGCAAACTAAAATATTTTTCACACGCGCACAACAAAAATCATTTGATGATGCTGATATTATTCGAACATTCACTGCAAAGAGGTCTCGGGAAGGTCATTTACCTCCTAATTTTATTTAGCACACTATTGGTAGGTTATATTTCATCTCAGTTATTTCAAATTGTACTTTTATAGACAAAATGATGGACCTCTTTTATTTTGATTTATGACTATTTATCTATACTATGACTATTTCAAATAATAACATAAATAATATCTCTTCACTAAAAAAAATATAAATAATATCAAAATAGTTGGTTTTTTCTTTTCCAGTTATACTAAATAATACCATATTTTTTATGTCATTAAAAAAGATAAAAGTTTATATTATATGATATTATATTTGTTACATTGTTGGTGTCATTGAAAAAGATATGTTTTGTTTTTTTAATAAGAAAAAGATATGTATGTTGTTACAATATAAAGATGCAATATATATAACTATAATATTTTTAGGCATCTATACTCAAAAAAATAATTATACGCATTATACAACACTAAAATAAATTATATGCATTAGCGTAACAAAAAAACAGATAGACAGACATAAAATATTACTCTAAACAGTATTTTTTTTATGAAATTATAAACGGTATTTGTAAATACCGTTTATAATTTTTAAACCTTAAAAAAAAAGTGGAAAAGATATGCATTGTGTGTGTATATATTTCATAAAAAAATATCGTTTATAATTTTTAAACGTTAACGCAATAAAAAGAGTAGAGAAACGAGCATGTGAGTGCCTGTCTAGAATAAAAACATTTTAGTTAGGGTCAGTCCTAGCATTTTAAGGGCATTAGGCATAGTATGAGAAAAGGGCCTCCTTACATAATATGTCATAATTTTTTTTTTTTTTGTGATGAACGATTAATGACACATGCATTAGTTATGACGGTTGACAAGATATTATCCATTTTCGATCACTAATTTCATCATTGCTTAATTTTCTTGAATAACTCGCATGATGTATTTGTCATTGGAAAAATTAAAATTCATTTATATAGCAGGCCCATTTTCAAGTAGAATGTCCCTTGATGTATTATCAAGATTCTCTCAATTTCTTGGATCATAAATATCAAAATGAACAATGCTCTCATATAGTTTCACTCCGTAAAATCACTAAATGAGAGTTATCTACTTGTCCTTAATAAGGCTAGAGTCACCCTATACATATTGTTGCTATTGTACTCATAACCATTCCAATTATAGACTGAATCTTTCCCCACCCAAATTCCAAGTGTTTGGCTATAAGTCGAGCAAGCTCCCCTTTCCATCTGAGAGTATATATTGCTGTCATGAAGTAATTACACATGTATACTTCTAAAACTTCGTCGATAGCTCTTGAAATATCCATGCTTACATCTTTAAGACCTATATTTCATCTCAAGTCCAATAAAGTACAAATTAGTTGATAGATAATTCTAAGCCTTAGATGACAATATTATGAGGTATAGTATAGAGAGTAAGGGTAAAAACCCTCATTAAGAATTTGAGTTTTAAACCAGCATTACAACGACTTATTTAATGACTAATTAAAATTGGAAATAATAAATGGACACAATATGGTTAAGAAAAGGGTGAGAATTGTTTGATTAAGTTATGTGTATAATAGTGGATGTGACAAATGGTATTTATGATTCCCACATTGTCCGGAGTTGGCCGATTGACAAACTATATTTAGTCTTTTAATGAGTTAGTTGTGATATTTGTTAAATTAGGAATAAAAATAAGGAATTAGCAACATTAATAGGTTGTTGCGTTTATAGTTGAATTATGCATTGACATGAATGGTATGATATTGTGTAATTTCCTATGTGAGCATTGCTACTAAGTGTTGTTTGAACTTGAATAGTACGATTGTGATATGTGGGTTAAATATTTGAAAATAGTACAATGTGAGTGTGAATAATGTGAATGTGTATTGTGACTAATAAGTATTTTGTTGCAATATGCATTGTGTACTATATGTGATAACTCATCTCTAGCTGATGATTGTCCTATATTTGTGGAGTGACTTGGGGCAACAAGGGGGGAAAGGTATGTCTTACGGTCAAATACCCAATGAAGTGTTGGTTATATGGTCATCATATAGGCAGGGTTTGACAAACTTAAGTGTTAGGGAACATATACTAGTGGTGCCTAATAGTTAGGGTATACTTGTTAGATCGCAGGAGTACAATGAGGGAAAATTTCCGAGGTGGTTTAGTGGGTAAATCCCTAATGTTATGGGCTTACCTGCAACCATTGTCTATTTTTGCGTGTCAAGTATATGATTTTTGGGTCGAGTTGAGCAAATATACGAGGACTTGAATGTGCCTGTCTCTTCCAAGAGCATACTGTCACGTTCCTTGCCATTTTTTCGTAGTTAGATGGTACATAGTAAAATAGAAGTGTTATAGGACTTGTGCATGCATGTGTCTTGTGATTAAATGTGTATTCATGTGAGCGAAAATGTGTCCCTCAAAAGAAAACTTATGCCTTGTGAAAGAGTTGAATTGATGTTATTTATACGTTTTTGTCTAATTTATTAGTATACTTTATGAAACGTGATTACTCACCCATTTCGTGTATTTGTGTTTGACGATTGTGATGACGCACAGACGCAAGAAACATGTGAGAAGTAGTGCCAAGGAGCTATTTATATTGGTGTTTGGAAGACTTTCTTTTATTTTCTATTTATGTTGTTATTTGATTGGCTTGCATATACCTTGCATTGTCCTTTTACTCATTGTTATGGGGGTGACGTCGAGGGATTCTTGTACTATGTTACCTATTTGTTTAATTTCCGAATTCAACCATGACATTTGTGGGGTGTTTCTACGTGTTTGACAGATCACTCTTTTTATTTCAAAAAATTGAACATTTCTATTTGGACAAATGGTATGCATTATATGTCCTAAGCCTGTGTGCTAGTGTGTTGTGAAATCTTTTTTAAAAGTTTCTATTGGAGATATTGTTTGGGTTTGGAATCATTGGAACTATATATCTCAAAACAAACAAAGACAATCACCTTTTCGTGTTTTGGCAAAGCTTAGTGACTTTTATTTAATAGAATTCTATCACTCTTGACATAATACGACGCCTTTATTTTGTAGTTTCTTAATTACCGGTTTGGGTTTTCATGGGTGTTGAAGGTTGGTATTGGTTAAGTGGTGTATGTTTTGGTGTCTCTTATGGTGTTTATTTTGGGTGTTCTGCCTACATACAACGCCTTTATTTTGTAGTTTCTTAATTACCGGTCTTTGTCCGTCTTGTATAGGGATATGATTTTTTAATAATATTTGCCGTTAAAAAAAAAAAAAAAGAAGTTCTACAGCTTGCAGAAGCAATTCTCCCTTCAAGGACTTTAACCATTAAAAAGAACAATTCAGGATCAACTACATTTTATTGTATTTAAAGTTAGATGTTTGTGTTACAAATTAATCATATACTTTTCTTTTTTTACCAAGTTAATCATGTATGTTGTACAACATTTGCACCATTATTCTTTGAGCAGAAATGCTAAATGTTACGGGAAAGAGGAGTGCTATTCAGTACGAAAGTTTGAGATACGAAAACATACGGATGAATATGTGTGAACAATAGGAAAGAATATAACTTCGCTTTTGGTGGAAAACATGAGGGTTAGTGAGGTGAATTAATTAGCCAGCACCTTTCCGTTGTTTTTCGTCAATGCATATCCGGTAGAGTTATGCTATACAGTGCGAAGACTTGGCACAAAATTTGACAAAAGCGCTATATGCACCCCCAGTTAGAAACTGTTACTTCTTTATTCACAAAATTCACAATGTATGTTTTTTTTTTTTTTTAAATAAAATTAAACATCTTTAACATGTTGCAAAGTACTATTCTAATAAGAACCACTGCCATGCCATCATTGTCATCTTCGGAAAGGACCCTTTGTTGTATGCAATGGCTACGACACCAATCATAATTGTTGGATTAGTTTAAAGGCAAGATTAAAATTGAACATTGTACCAAAAATAAAAAATAATTGAACATAAAAACAGCAACTGAGAGGTTGTGATTGGAATTTGCAGTGGTACAGTTTGATTTGCGATGGTGACGATAACAGTGTTGGCAACCACGACGGCATCAATATTTGCAATGGCGAGGGACGACGACATAGTTGCAACGGCGACAGGGCAAGCTTGTTGTGGCAACCTACTATTGCAGTAGGTTAAACCCAACAAAACTCCAGTTCTTGCCGTGCCGGAAACATGGCGGTGACCTTTTTTGAGACTTTGGTTCAGTTAATTTGCCGTAGGTAAAACTGACTTGAGAATACACGTCATTCGTTACTCTTCGTAGGTTGGCGGTTCGCACAATTAATCATTTCCCTTACTCTTTTCCAGCCACACTATAAAAGTATGGCAAATGTTAACTTGTGCCCTTATGGGCACATGTTAAGGAACTCATTATAGAAATATACGTATCAAAAGTCGTGTAGTCAATTTCTAAAAAGTTAAAATATCATGTTTTCCAATACGAAATTGCTTTTTTTAGGTTCCTTAACATGTGCTCTTAGGGCACAAGTTAACATGACCTTAAAAGTATTAATTGTGACATGACAAGTCCAAATTAGCAACATTATATTATTTCATTAATTTTTAATAATTAAAAAAAAAAAACACATGTTGTTCATTTTTCTTCTCTATCATTCTCATAATTCTCTTCATCTCCATCAACCTTCATCAAATTAAAACTAAAAAACTCAAGATAAAATAAAATACAATATACTAATTATTTATTTTATTAAAAATAAAATAAAAAACCTACTAGTCAACAACAAAAATCAGAAAGAGCAAGGTAAGTTACCAGGTTTAAACATGTAAACAACCTACCCCTTCCAACCATTTAATAAAATTACAATTTAATATATACAGGCTATAAAGCTTATTAAACTATTCTATGCGGGGCATATAATGTTTAAAATGTAAAAAAACGCTAAAAAAAAACACAACACATATGCTGATTTTTAGGATAGTAGATTTCAGATTCACCACATTTTTATTTTATTAATCTTTAGTTTTATTACTATCGCTCTAATTATTCCTCCCTTGATTAAAAGGAGCATCAATCAAAACGCGACCTGGAGTGACGGGAAAGGCTGTTTACTCGCTGAAAGCATGGTGAAATATTGCAGCTTGTCCTTCTATCCCAGCATATGAAATTGATTTCATATATTAAATCACCACTAAGAAAGTAAGAATTGGTTCGTCTGCATCATAGATAGATACTATTTCCATTAATTTCTAATGCTAGTAATTGAATCAAGTGTTAATAGCTATAATGCAAGCAGAGCCATCACAAGTGATACTGAATTGATTCTAATAATATTTAAATTTAAAAGACATGTTGAATCATCATTTTAAAATAAAACTCAAAAATAACTTGATTCATTCAAAGAGAAATTAAAACAAAAAATTAATTCAAATAATGATTCATCAAATTGTCTTTTAAATACAAAAAACAAGCTAGTAGTGACATTCTAAAAATAGTTTAAAAAAAATAAAGATAATAACCTTCAAAATTGATATATCTTTCGATATTATTGGACATCAGTGAGTTCAGACTATCTTTCTTTCTTTATTTGCCCTTATGTGAGATTCTTTAATAAGATAAAGGGTCATGAAGGTATGATTTAAACACAATTAAGACAAGGACGTCATCGTTTAACTGAATCATTACGTCCTTGTTTGCAAAACAAGTTAGGAAACTGGTAAGTGAGATCATAAATGTTGTGAAAAGTGTCAGATGATTTTGATGAAAAGTTTTCGTTCTTGTTGTTCTTTGAGGTTGAATTATGTTGCTATGTTTGGTAGTTTGTTTTGAGTATGGTTTTTTTTTTGTCTTAAGGATATAGTATGACATGTGAATAATGTAATGAATGGTTGATGTTACATTACCTCATTGAAAATGATGTTACATGCGTGTTCACGAGATGGATAAGAAGAATAAGAGTAAATTTCATATTTCATCCTTCAACTCAAATCAACATCTTTATTAGTTAGAAAGTAAATAAAAATAATAACTTGTCAATGGTATTAATTTGTTGTATTTGTGTAAGTAGTTACAAATTCTTACAAGGATGTGAGTTCAACTTTTGTTGTCACTATTAGGATTTCGTTGATGGATAATCTTTGAGTATCTATGTAAGCGTTGGCTGAGCTTTGCGGCTTGTTATAACCTTAGTGAAGCTCTCTTGAACCCAACTTACCTCAACTTTATTTTATATAAAATAATCGGTTTTGAATATTTTTGTAAAATTTATTCTATTATGTTACGACATTTTGTCGATATACAACAATCTTGACTAAAACAATGTTCTAAAAATTGAACCGGAAATTGAAATAGTTAGAGTTATGAGTTATTATTATTTAGTTTATTCAATCAATTCAACCACGGTTGACTCGTTGACAAATAAATAGATAAAAAGGTTTTTAAAAAAACTAAATAAATTAAAATTCAGCTGATGCAACTATAATTCAACTTGATAATACAACTAAAATTAAACTAATCGACAAATTGAAAACCAAAAACGAGGTTGTTGTTGTTGAAGGTAAGGTGGAAAAAGGGATTTGAAAGGATGCAACAACATCAATAGAGGCAAGGAGAGGAAGGAGAAGAAAATGAGATCTAGTGTTGAGAGACTATGATAAAAATATGTATTCCTATCAAATCTAACGGTAAAAAATAAAACTTGACTATGGTGGAAAAGGAAAGTTTATTACTTCCCGATGCCAAATGCCACATTGTGATGTCTTCCTTGAAGATAAATAATATCACAAGAAATGGGGGGTTTGAATTGTGATGTAATAAAATTTACCTATTAAAATTTTCTCAACAAACAGGTTAGTAATTAATTGAAAATTAAAATAGTGATTGTGAATGTGTCTGAACAATATAAATGTAAATGAGATAAGGAAGAAAGATCACACAAAAGAGTTATCCTGGTTCACCCAACGTAGGTTAGTCCAGTCCCCACAATACTTGTGAGATTTTCCACTAGGTAGTTGAATTATGACTTAATCTCAACTTCTTCTTTCTTTTAGATCTTTCTAATCTTTACAACAACTTCTTTCAACCTTCACTTGGTCAAGTCACTTGCCGTTACGAGCAAGGATTTTTACAACCTTTGTGCTTTCTGCACAATTTCAATTTCTTTTACAAGAGTAAGTAAATTTGAAAAGTATTAATCTTCTTCAAAGATTTAATACACGAAAAGAGCAGCTTGCTCAAAACAAAGATATAGTTCTTGAGTGATTTGTAAATAAAGAGGTTCTTGATGAATATGCTCTTTTGTTCTTTTGCTCAAAAGTTGTATGTTCCTCTTGTTGTAGTCTTCTATTTATAGGAGAGGAACTCTTGATGACTTTCTTCCAACTTGCAGCACAAGATTTAAATGAGTCTTTGAGATGAAACTGAATCTTTAAAGTTGAGATCGATCACTAAAACTATTGAAGATTTCCATTGTACTTTGTTACATGCTACGTGAGACATGAGCTTTGTACAACTCATTTGTTTATCAATTCATGTTGTAACTTCAGTCTTGAGCCCAAAGAAAAGGCTTTTGTTGTATTAGGTAGCTTTCCTTGTCATGTTGTGAGGTGACTATAAAGAGAATGTCCAGAGGATCATAGTATTGTATTTGTCTTACGCCCTTGATGTGTTGTCGAATTTATATTGGTCCTTCTCATACTAAGCTTTTTGCACATGATATTAAATATGTTCATTTTGTGCATATGTATATTTGTAGTAAGCTCTTATGATAAAATATCATTTGTCATGACATATCTTATGCTTCACATATTTATTGCTTTCTTAAATGTGATATTCTCAACATTTTCATTTGCCTTGTACGTGTTTGACTTGTTTTGAACTTAAGTCAACATTTCAGACCAATGTTTGAGATCAATCTCTTTATCATAATTTGGTGCTTTCCTTGGTAATCATAGAATGTTTTTATACCTTTAGCTTAAAAAGAAACACTCAAGAGCACAAGTTAAATGACGAATAAAATCAGAATTAATAAAGTTTAATTTAATTAGTTTGTTATCTTTAAAACTTAAAATAGGGATTTAGATTTTATATCAACATTCGTCACATCTTAGAATCTTTTGAAATAAAATTTCTTACTGCTTTAATCCTCTTGTTAAGGAATTTTGAACTCAAGCAAAAGATAAAGCCAGGACATGACACACTATGAGACCGAATGGTTTAAGGGCAGAGCCTGTGCAACATAAGAGTGTATAAGAATATCCCGTTTCTAATATTTTATGGGCCCCAGGCAAAATATAAGAAAAATCACTCTCTTGCATAAAGTAGTATATTATAATTTTTTATATAAATAATAAATGAAACATGCGATGATTATGGCGGTTTATATCTTGATATCCATATCACCATTATACAATGTTTTAAAATTTCAACTATGATGACATCCCAAAACATCGCGTGTTAAATGCATTTAATCTTATGTGTTATTAATAAAAAAAGAATAACAAACAAAAACAAAAAAAGTTGAGGATGATCTTGCAATGAAGGTGGTTCTTTTATAAACTTATTTGATATCTGTTAACTTCTACTTTCAAAAAGGGATATATCTATCATATTAAAGTTTTAAGTAACGGTTCACGGCAGACCGCTTTATAGAATTTGTCTTATTTTAAATAACTTTATTTCATTTATGAAATTGAATTTAATTGGCCTTCACAACATAAAAATGAAAAATATATTCTTTAATCTTAAAAAAATAATTAAGAAAGTATTCTTTAATTTTATTGTTTAAGCCTGTCATTAACATTTATTTATTTCTAATCAAATATAAAAAAAAATTGCAAAATACAAATATTCAAAATATTAACGAGGGCGTGTATATTGTGTTCTCTCTATTTCCGTTTTGCGGTCCAAGCAAAATCTCATGTTTGATTTTTTTTTTTTACAAAGAAACTCATGTTTGATAAAAACAAAGAGAAAACACACACTACAAACAATACACACACCTACTTTTCACACATATATCAAGCAACTAAAAAAACAAAGAGAAAACACATACTACAATACTTCTCAATCCATTACATTCATTTGTTATTTTTTGGACATGAACTATACATCCCTATCCGCAATATAAACAATAGGGTGATATTGAATTTTGGGAGAGCACATTGAGGAAAACCTCACTTTGCTTACCTTTTCTATTACAATCCCTCTTTACCGTCTTCTTTTTTAGTTTGTTTTATATAGAATTTAGTTTTATAAAATAAATATTTTGGGGAAAACATAAAATATTTTTATTGATTTAGATGAATTATCTAGAAAAAATAATGTTGCCAATAGATAATTTGGTATGTGCTAAAGAGTTACAACTCAACTAATTTGTTTGATTGTTTATAACAAAATTTATATTATTGAATACTTGTTTGATGAATACTTAAGTCTCGTTAGCAAATTTATGTTCAAAACATGAACAATAAACATTATAAAACTTTTCGTAAGATTATAGATAAAAAAAAAAAAAGTGAACTACTTTAATAATCCCTCATCTCCATATTGCAATCAAACAAATATGTAATTAAAATATCTCTCATCCCATCACCATTTTTGAACTATACATACATGTAATTAAAATTCATACTTTTTTGTCCATTCACATCCCCTTCTCTCGTCTTTATTAAAAACCCCTCCCCTCTTTAAGATTGAACTAAACAAATGAATTAATTTAAATTGTGTCAAGACAACACTTCAAATTAGAGATGACAAAACAGTCTCAACTTGTCGGATCAACTTGTTTAACCTGTTATTTTGGCAAGAAGGGTCAAAGTTTTGTACTTGTTCTCTCTAGTTGGCCCGCTCCGTTTAACTCGTTATAAGAACAGGGTGGGGATGGACGGACGGACCCGCCTAATCAACTTTTTTTTTTCATTGAGTTAGACGATATTTAAAGTGGACTGACCTCATAACCCAAATTTGTATTGTAAGCTTGTTTTCATTACAAATTTATTTCCTACCAATTTTTTAAAATAACATATTTAACTAATAGCAACGAAATTGCAAAAAAAAAAAAAATGAATCAAAAGTTTTTTTTTGACGCACCGACCCGCAAACTCGTTAGCCCGCCACTAAGAAAGGCAGGATTTTTGACTCAATCACCTAAATTGACTCGGTCCATTTCATTCTATTTTTGAAAGGCTTAAGTTGGGCTGACCCGCTTTGCCATCCCTACTTAAAATATAATTAATTTTATATTTGGCTCCCTCGAAGAAGAAAAAATTATAGCTAGAGAGCTTATACAGAGCTTGTATTTGACCAAGCAAATTTCCGTATCCCTTTCAACCCCTATTTTTCCTCTCAGCATCCCTAATTAGAGGAGGAATCCTTTCACAGTCAATTTTCCATTCATCACAAAATGGATGATACGGGCATCAACCCCACACTCTGTTGTGAATGGAAGGTTGGAAGGTGTTCCTTATCACTCTAACCCATCATTACAAGGAGTTTTACCACCTATGGTAGGTATATTCTTTTACTCTAAATCTTAGCAGATTATTTATTTTTTTATTATATTCAACAATTGATCGATTGAAGAACATTTTTATGTTTGTGTACCAAAATAAAATATTCCCATAAAATTCCCGTTCTTTATTTCAGATATTAAATTAGCATTATGCATAATGTGTAATGATTAAGGTAAGTGTGAAAGTAGATTACCACCACCGTAGTAAATCCAACGGGGACGGGTGAAATACAAATCAACATGATATCGTAAGGAAAAGGCTCAGGTTCTCCGTCACGGATCAAAGACAAAATAGTAGGAGATGAAATCCGCAACTCCTCAAGAACCTCTGGACGCAGCAAATAGAAGTGAATGGAAAACTGATTTGGTGTCAAACCAGACTCAAACCGGAGAAAGCGTTTTGAGCGAAGGCAAGAAGGCGGCAGATAGAATCTCACCAATACACCGGTGAATTTAACTCCACCAAAACATTGGAGTTGACGACATATTTGTGTACAATTTTCAAGAATATCAATATCGTTTACTGAAATACCCTTATTAATTGTAGTTAGTGAACAATTAAATTGGATGAAATTCAATAAATAAAAATATAATGGTGAAAGAAAAAAAAACTATATTGGTATTCTATGAAGTAGCAATAAACGTCGCAAGAAAGGGGGTTTGAATTGTGACCCTTTTAAAAATTATTCCTGAAACTTAAATAAGTATATATGCTCAAGAAAATTCTTGGTTAATGTTAATCAAATAAAATATTTGTTAGTTAATAAATAAAAGGACCAAAGAACTCTGGAATATATGACTGAAAGTAAAAGGACCAGAATACTCTGGATATATTGCTGAAATAATTAAAGCGATAAAGAGACCAGAAAGTTCTGGATATAACTGAAATAAATAAAGTGTTAAAAGGACCAGAATACTCTGGATATATTGCTGAAATAAATAAAGCGATAAAAGGACCAGAGAACTCTAGAGATATTAAGAATAAAATAAATGGGACCAGAAAATTCTGGATAAATATTAGTTAATAGGTACTCCCTCCATTTCTAAATATAAGCAAAATTCACTTTTTAGGTTCATTCATTTAATGATGTATGTGTTTCATAATATGGACCACATACATCATTAAACGAATGAACCTAAAAAGTAAATTTTGCTTATATTTAGAAACGGAGGGAGTAAGTATTAATTTTAGTTAAAGGACCAGAGCACTCCGGATGAATTAATATGGTTAGTTATTAGGTGATAGTGTGTGAAGTGTGTTAGACAAAAATAAAAGATGAGAGAAGAGAGAGAGAACACAAGAGATTTATCCTGGTTCACCTAACCGGCTACTTCCAGTCCCCATACTTCGTGTGAGATTATCCACTATAGTATCCTGCTATCAGAAACTTCTGAATAACACTATAAGTTGTTGATCACACCAGTTTAGTCCGTTACAGTCTGTATTATTATTCTCAGCAGGCTTCTTGATCACTTAAGAAAGGTTGAACACAACCCTATCTCAAACTATTAAGCCCAATAGACTTGAGACCTAGTTACACTTTTGTATGGTGGTGGGTGTTGGTAGAATATGGAATCTTAAAAGAGATTTTTAATGGTATCTCAACTTGGAGATTTCAAAATAATATCTCAAAGAGATATTTTAAATAATATCCCAACTTGGAGATATTTTAAATACAAACTTATAGAGATATCTTAAATACAAGAGATGAAAGATATTGAAGTTTGTTTTGTTGTGATTGTTGAAAAGCTTTATGAATATTTCTTTGAATATTCACGTGAGAGAGATTGATTTCTTTGTGTTGTAAGCTCTTGCAAAATACCATTGAGGTATGCTTGTATTTATAGAGGCTTGTGTCTTTGAAGCTCACTTGAAATACATGAACATACAACTGTTGGCTTTTACGTAAAAAACAACTCATGTGCTCTTGCTTTTGTTGCTTGAGGCGCAAGTGTTGCAAAAAATGTATTATTCCAAGTGAAGAATGTTCTGAAGAACATTATCTTCTTTCAACAATTTTTTCTTCTTTCTTTAAGGCACTTGCTTTTCCAATTCCTTTTTAAATGCAAAAGCCTTTATTGTTATCATATGATATTCGTTCCATTTATGTCATATGTCCAAGGTATATTCTTTTGGTGAGAGATAGGGAATATTTTGCTTCTTGAATTTGTTCCAAAAAGTCCAATTATGTCCTTTTGCTTATATGCTTTGATAAGGACGTTTTTAACTTGTCTTGTGAGCAAAGAACCTTCTTCTTATGTTAAGAACATTCTCATGAAACATTTCTCACAAGATTCATTAGTAGATAACAAGTTAAAAAACAAGTATAAAATGTTTGTAATCTTTAAAACATCAAATAAGGATTTTGTCCTCAACATTCTTAAGTGACAATTACTTTGAGATAGAGAAAAGATGTTAAGAAGACAATTATTTTGAGACGGAATGTATGATTTTGTGCATATTTATTATACTCAATCAACTTAGAATCCACATAATGCAAGAGAATTAAAAAGGATACACGACATGAAGGGGAAAAAATAAAAAATAAAAGACAATAATCTTGATACTAAAGAAGATTTTCTGTACTTGAAGTCATATAGTTCTGAATTGCGTCGCAATATAACTGTTTTTGAAATCTTTATAATGGCAACACAACCGCAATTGTGGTTGCATCAACAACATTTTACCACAATATAAAAGCTCACAACGTAACCGCAATTTAAAACTATTGAAGCTAGCTAAAGAGAGAAACATATGAATCTCATCAAAACACTTTCATCTTGGGGAACAAGAGTTTTTTAATGACCTGCAATATTTGGAATTCTGCTCTTTACCCAAACGTTTTTGCTCATTCCCAAGTGAAATGACCATATTGCCCCTGCGTGAATTAACTCACGCTACATGCTGTTATATGCCCAGGCAGAGCCTCATTTCCTCATTTCCAATCAAATCTCTCTCAAATCACCCAAATCCGAAATTCCTTCAACTTCAAATCAAACAACATTGTAATAACAAGAACAAGTAAGCTTTCACTTAAATTATGTTGGTATGATAGATTTTTTCACTTAAACTAGAATTTTTTTAGGTTTAGTGTTTTGTTAAAATTTTGATTATTTTTGCAAGAAATGATAGAATGTTACATGGAAATGACTTATAGTGCTTAATTGTTATGATGTTTAGATGTTTGCATAATTATGTTAGATTTTTTACACTTGGATTAGATTTTTTTAGTTTTAGGGTTTAACTTAAATTTTGATTTTTTTGCCAAGAAATCATACAATGTTACATGTAAATCACTTATATTGCTTAATTGTTTAGATGTTTGCATGTTTATGTTGTAGTTATCA
>Ga0315914_1004627_pt1 | contig 20494 bp, 9 predicted proteins | sample MpolenodulesMG_FD_203920 | JGI IMG/M metagenome (GOLD analysis project Ga0315914, IMG submission 203920) | Medicago polymorpha root nodule microbial communities from Los Angeles, California, United States - elongated nodules | ecosystem: Host-associated > Plants > Roots > Nodule | place: USA... | reverse complement strand
CAAGAAATGAATTAATTTTTCTTAAATGGTGGTTCAAAATTAATATATATCATAAAAATATTTGTTTATGTCAAAATAGATCAAAGTGTAGTGCATATTTAATTATTAAGGGAGGGGGTTGTAATTCAAACATCTTATAAGGGAGAAAAGTATAAATTTTACTTTTCAAGGGAGGGGAGTGTATATTTTAACATAAGAGAGGAGAGGAGTGTAATTCAAGCATCTTTGAGGGGAGGGGAGTGTAATTTACTCTTTTGTATTTGATATTTTTTTGAGAGGTTGTATTTGATATTTTATCTTTGGAATTGTTAATTTATTTTAGACTTTATTTTAATTTAATATGTTACTAATTATGCATAGACTTTCTGTGAATTGGTTTGAAAGAAAAAAATGATTCACAAAAAATATACGGAAAGAAAAATTGGTTTGAGTAAAATCCACATGTAGAAAAAAATTGTTAAGAAATGAAAAGGATACAACACTGTAAATATGTAATGGAAAAGGAAATTTGTTGGAGTATTAAATACACTTTTTTTTATTTTAATTAACTGACTTATTTATTACTTTAATTAAAGTGAAATATGTTCATTTATTGCTCCTTAATCGGTGCCCCGTTTAGCAACACCCAAAACAATTTAGGTATTTAGTTTTTTTAACGAAACTTGGGTGTTTATTTGTTAATTGTTAAAGTTTGTTTAAATATTAAACAAGTTTTATAAAAAAAATATATTGAACAAGTTATTTAGTATAAAATAATAATTAAACAATTGATTTTTAAATCAAATATGGTAGAGATTATTAATTTTTTTATTTATAAATTTTTACGTAAAACAGAGGTTGGTTTATGCGGTTGCTTAATGAAAATAGGCTTTTATCATTGAATATTTGATAATGAAAAACTAAACAGATAAACAGGATCTTTTTTTTTTGGCAGTGACAGATAAATAGGATCTCTTGTCGAAGAAAAGAGTCCAGGATCTACAAGAATCGAAAATTAATAACAATACTAATAATAGTAGTAAATAGTGTGGGCAAGATTATTGAATAATTTAGAAGCATAATTAACAAATAATAAGTGACAAGAATAACAAACAGAACAAGAACTTAATACAAAGATTAAAGCTTGAGTAGCACGGAACACTATTTTATTGCACAGGTTATGCCCATTAAGTAGTATAAAAGGTGTTGAATGATTGGTCACCTCAGTGATATATTCTTGATTCCAAAAGCATCGTATATCTGATAATTACTGGTTTTATACTGATGATAGACTGATAGTATCTCATTGTTTTGTTGACTGAAAGTACAGTACAGTATGTCATTGTGTTAGACACTAGCCTAATTAACCAAGAAAATAAGATACTTTTTTGGAGAATAACTAATTCTTAGTTTGACAGATTACTTGTATGACAAGCCAGTTGCTTGTCACACAAGGTAGTTAGTAGTCCATTATGATTTTGAGCAATTTTGTTGGGTTTGCACATGTTTCTTCAACCGGAGGTTATCATATATATTCGTGGTGTGTCGAATACTAAATGTCCTGGTATCTTTTTCAGCCAAGATTCAAACTTTGATTTGTTATGTTGTAGGAGTTTAATCCCTTCTGTTGGACCTAATTCTCGTTGATTTTGGTTTTTATAAGAAAAAATGATGGTTAAAGGACTCGGCTCACCGAGCCTTGTAGGTTGAAAGTATAACATATAATCTCTCCACTATCAAGAGCCAGAGGTGTTCGTTGCTCTGTAAAACTAACCTCACACACATGACCGACCTAAGGTCCAAGCGTCTCAAACTAAGGCTTTACGCCTCAAAATCTTGGACCAAAATAAAAGGCCTCGATAAATTAAATTTAGTTATAAACCACATGGTCTTAGGTTCAAACCTTTGATTCGGTAAAACTTTATTTCTCACTAAAATTTGTTTTAAATCTCTTAATATTTTGGGGCAATCATGCTCACGCAATTACCTCGTGTCTAGAAACCATGGGACCCATGCCTTCACTAGAGGTGTCAATATCATCGGGCTTTGAAGTTTAGGCCCCAGCCCACATAGTAAGGGAGCTTGAAAATTCACAAGATTAAAAAGCCCACAAATAAAAAAATCAAAAGGTCCCAACATTTCTATAAACATTTTTTTAAAAAACAAATAACTTTTTTTTTTACCGGAAAAAAACTTTTTTTATCAGAAAAACTTTTTTTTTTACCGGGAAAAAAAACTTTTTTTTTACCTTTATAGTGAGGTTTTTTTAGGCCCGCAAATAAATAGATTTTAGAGTGGGTTTGACCCCAAATATTTTGTTCAATTAGGGGGCTTTAATTTAGTGGATTTGGTGAGAGCTTTTTTAAATGGGCTTTGAAATTTGGGGCTCTATTGACACCTCTAGCCTTCACTTAAGTCTCATGCCTCAACTCGCAAAAACCAACATATAGTGCAGCCACCAATCCAACCTAGCGGGTGCATGACCATATTCCATCACCGTAGTGTCCCTGCTTACTTGGGTCACAAGGTGGTGCTACCCAATTCGATGTATTTTAGACCGACTAGTGCACTAATTTATGCATGTACTCAATCTTGGATTTATGCGTATAATACCAACAGAAATGGAAATTTCAAGTTGCAATGACATAATGAAAACATAATACTATGAAGGAGTATCTTTCCTTAATTAAAACAATTAAAAGTATATTGATCCTTTGATCTTGATTCTCTTCTTCAACTTGATGTTGTTGTCCTGATTTATCTTTTACTCCAAATTGAAGATGGATTCACAATGTCTTTGTCATTTTTGGGAAGATATATTCGGCAACCCACTAATTAACACTATGGACTTTTCCTTCTATATATTGATCTATTTCCCATACCATTTATGACCAATCATAGAGAAAGAGTAACATTTCTTCTTTAAGCAACCAATATCATTTTACTTTCTCCTCTTGTTCAATAATGGCATCATGGACACCAAGGCAAAACAAACTATTTGAAGAGGCCCTTGCTATATATGATAGGGAAACACCTGACAGGTGGCACAATGTGGCTAAAATGGTCGGAAAATCTGTTGAGGATGTTAAAAGGCACTATGAGATACTCAAAGAGGATATCAAGCGCATTGAGCGTGGTGAGGTCGCTTATCCTTATTAAGGTATGATATTGCAAAATTTGAGTCTTATAAGATTTGTTTATATTATTATTCGTAAAAAATAAAAATAAAAAGTTGAAATTATTTACACTCTTCACATAAAGAGTTTAATTTTCATGGGAAAAAAATTGAAATGATAAGAGGTCTATTTCAATTTAATCTGAGGTCTTTTGAGATCTACTCATGAAAACGCAACAATGTTAAATCTCTTGAGGTAGTAAGATTTTTCTATTCACTACGGTCATACTTGACTTGAAATATTAGTCTTTGCTGCACATAAATGAGATTTGGTTCATACAAAAAAAGAGTTTTATATATTTTGTTCACACATTACAATTATTATGTGAATAATTCGTTAAAATTGATTGTAATAAAAGTCAAACGTTTACGATGATCAAATAATTATACTTGATTTAAGTGCATAAAAACTGGTAAAAAATAAATAAATACTTGAGTTAAATCATTATATAAAAAGTATGACATATCAATGTATGTTTGAAATGACTTATTTGAATTTATTTATTGACATAAACGCTTGTGAGATTGTTCAAAACAACTTATAACGTGTTCTTAAGTTGCTTTGAGCTCATTTATATAAGATGTCAAACATAGCTAATGAAAATAGCTTATAGCCTATACGAAAATAATTAACTTTATTTTATGTTTTGCTGTAGAAATAACTTCTACATACATAAATGGTTATAATGATAAATGTAAAATGCTTATGCTATAAGCTCGCTGCAAGTTGTTTATTGACATGATATTTTTTCTATGTGTCCTTGGTCATATATCCCTCCAATGATATTTTTATTTTTAACTCAGTCAACGGCTTACAAAGTCTTCTACTAATATGTTTTGTAATGCTTGTCAGGTTCATGATTCTTTAGAATCAAAGATTTGCAGACTCGGCATCTTCTGTGACCGTGTTGTCCAAATTAATTAGCAAAAAAAAATGTATCTCCAACAGTGATTCGTGAAGGAATTCACTTTCCATGTAAACCAAGTTATTTATAGGTTGTGTTGTCAAATGTATATATCACCTACGTGAAATAAAATTGTTAAGTTATTTTCTAATGTTTGTCGTATTATATCATTATAAAATGATGTGATTGATCGTATAATATTTCAATCATTTTTTTTTAATCTTTTTTTAAGAAGATAAATTAATCCACTCAAATTGATACAAGGAGAATTGAACTTGAAGATGAACACATTCAAAGGTCTCAAACAAACACCTCTAAACCAACCTAAATGGTTTTTAATCACCTTTTTAATCTATTTTAAAATATTTGATAATTTCTTTAATTAATTTAGAAATGATAAATAAAGTCCCCGCGAGCTTAACTCAATTAGTAAAGACAATGCATAATATATGCAAGGTTTGATGTTCGAACCCCGAAAAAAAATGATAAATAAGGGTTTCTCCTCTCTTTTTAAAATCTAATTCTTAAAACATTGAGTATATGGATTTTAACATTATAGTATTTTGTTTAATATAAAATAAAATTATTAATTATCACAATTAACAAATCAAGAATAACATTATTTTTTGTTTGATATAAAATAAAATTCTTAATTATCACAGTCAACAAATCAAGAATAAACTTATCCCTAATTTAATTTAATGGTTAAATATGTTTATTTATGATTTTTACGACATTTACCCATGGAAGCAGAGTCAAGAGTGGATACTTGCGAGGGTCCAATGGGCTTTTACTCCATTTTCGTGTTCTAAACGACAAAGCATTTGAATTGCTCTTCAAGCAAGTCTTTTTTACTTTTATCTCTCTCTTCTTCTTCCGCTAAAACCCTAACCGAGGGTTTAACCTCGCGCCATGCTCTGAACCTCCATTTCCAACACCAAAACAATGTCCGCCGCTAAATTAACCTCATGCCTCGCCGCAGCCACCGCCGCCGCAGCGGCTTCAATCTCCTCGCAATACAATCCCGCTTACTCCGAATCTTTCTTCCGTTTCCCCTTTTTCTCTTCTTCACCTTCCAATTCACCTCCTCCAACGGACCAATCATCTGATAACAAATCGGATTCACCGCCGCCGGCGGAAGAACCTAATAAGTCCGGTTTTGATCCTGAATCGTTAGAAAGAGCTGCTAAAGCTCTCCGTGAAATCAATAATTCTCCTCACGCTAAAAAGGTTTTTTAATTTTTAATATTTTTGGAAATTAATTTGCTTGTTTTTGTTGTAATCTAATCTAAACAACGAATAATGCGTGTTTATTGCATTGGAAATGGTTATTATTATTGTTTTGTGATGTATTTTGGTTTTGTATTTCAGGTGTTTGATTTAATGCGTAAACAAGAACAATCTCGTCTTGCTGAGTTAGATGCTGAAAAAGTTAATTATGAACTTATTCAGACTCAAGGAGATATTGTAAGTCATCATTTGTTGAAGATTATTTCAAGTTGTTTTCCAAGCCGGTGACGATAGGTTGCTCATGAATTGTTCGGGTCTGTTTGGATTGGCTTATTTGAGCTCGTGCTTATCTACCCACATAAGTTTTGTGGAGAACTTATGGAAACAACTTATGACATTGTTCATAAGCTGTTTTCGTCTTGTTTACATATAAGTTCTCCAAGATAGCTAATACGGAAACAATTTAACTTTATTTTATGTTTTGTTATAGAAATAGTTTATAAAGCTGCAAATAAGTTTTTCTTATCCAGACATGGTCATAGTCACTTCTATTTTGCTTAAGATTTGCGCTACAAAAGACCATCTATATAGTGTTCAATTACTACTAATATTTTCAACATAGTGAGAAACTAGCTCAAGCTAAAATTAAAGACTTGGTGTAGTCATGTTTAAAGTTTTGGTCAGAATTCAACAGAAAACTAGCAAATGGGGAGAGTAGTTCTCACCGACAACTTTGTAAATTTTTTATTTCCTTTCTAATTTTTCTGTTTCAAACCGAGCTATCCTTATATTTTGTTATCATTAAATTTATCATCATCATCCTCCTCCTAGGCCATAAGTGCAATAACAAATTGACAATGATCAGATGATATTGGAAATTATAGAGTGTACAATGATCAATGTTTAAAGCTTTTAAATTTTATCTTGTTTTATTGTGCCAAATCTATTTCATTGCAGGATAGGTTGCGTAAAATGGCTGAAGAACAACGCAATCTAATACAAGAGCAGAACCAGAGGCAGGCTCAGGTGTTACGATTTGAAGATGAATTGGCAAGGAAAAGAATGCAGGTGCAGGCTGAATTAACAGCAATATACTCCTTTTTATTGAAAAAGTGAATTTTGAAAGTTCTGACATTCAATTAACATTAGAGTTTAGAGACATTGTTCTTCCATGGCAAGAAGTCATTGTAGTTTTAACAATCTAATGTTAGATGTCATTGTAGTTAGAAAATACATGCAAAATCATGCTGAGCTTGATCTCATCATATGGTTTCTGAATTATGTTTTCATTTATTTATTGCTCTTTTGGTTTATTTTTTTATTTTTTAATTGTCATAGAAACATACCACCTTAAATTATTTTTTAGAAACATCTATAGTATGAACTTAGTTAATGGTTCTTGACAATTGCTTAAATTTATCTCCTTTCTTTTCTTGGCTTTCAAAACACTGTAGTAGTTGAATTTATAATGAAAATTTCCTTTAGTAGTCTAACTGCGGGGGCAATTCCTGAAATTTATCCACTTTCTTTTCTGGGTGTTCAAAACACTTAGTTAAATGATTTATGGTGAAATTTTCATAGATTAATCTAACTGTGGGTAAATCTTTGAATGTTCAGTGTCCTATGCAAATTAAGCTTCTCTATTGTAAGACTAAAATCTTTAACATAAAATTGTTATCCTTATCCACAACTTTCCATTTGCAGACAGATCATGAAGATCAAAGGCGACATAATGTTGAGTTGGTCCAGATGCAAGAGAAGTCTTTTGTACGAAAGGAGCAGGCAAGAAAGGATTCCGAAGAACAGATGCAAGCTCAGAAACGTCAGACTGAGCAAAAGAAAGCGGAAATAGACAAAGAAACCATTAGAGCTAAGGAAAAGGCAAAGGCTGAAAAACGAATCCTTTTAACGGTATTGACAGAGGAGCAAAACAGGAGAGAGCTTAAAGACAAACTGCAGGGGGAAACAGATAAATGGATTGCTGCAATTAATGCTACTTTTAGTCATATTGAAGGTATGCCAACTGATAAAAACATCCTTTGGAGAAACCAAAACTCATGACACCACTCACGTCCTTCCATGTTTGCGTCTACATGTCTGGTATTTCTTCTGTAATTTCCATCGCTGGAAATTATATCAACGTGTAATGTTGCATATCTTCTGTTTGTATAGGAAAAGTCTTGCTGGTAATATTTAGTATTTACTAAAATTGGCAATTCTCTGACTTTAAATAAGATTTAATCAATACAACCTGGGTTTATAAGCTTGCTTTTGTACAAGCTTATCATTTGATTTGTCAAGTTCGTGATTGTTTGACTAGCAGGACTTGTGTTTGCTTGGTATTATAGCTCCCATGCCACTTACAAACCATATTTGTTTTTGAGTTTTGGTTTCTTTCGTTGCCTAGGCGTTGCTAGTTGTTACATGCTTGCAAAGTTAAAATGTTGTTGGCTTTCATTATTTCATCTCATAAATCAACTTTGTGCTTCTAACCTCATTGTGTAGCAACTATTTTCACTGAGAGTAGATGACGGCTGCTTGGCACTTTTATTTGGAAATTATATCAGACTACAAATTTGTTGGTATAAATGTCGTCTCTATACTAGAGTTGTGAAATAGCAGTTATAATGCTAAAGCACTATAGCATAATTTTAACAAACCGTTGTTTTTATGCGATATGTGATTTAATACACAGTGTTGTCAAATGGGGGCTCTAGTAGCACAATAACACTGCAGCCTAGCAGAATTTGAACAAACTGCTATTCTCCGCGATTGATGACACCACTCTCTACTAAATGCAGGTGGTCTAAGGATATTATTGACCGATAGGGACAAATTGCTTATGACTGTTGGTGGAGCTACTGCATTAGCTGCAGGAGTATATACGACGAGGTACACATGTTTCTTTTCCTCTTAGTGTATTTCATTTTGAACTTGGTAACATCATCACTGAGTTTGAGAGTCTGTTGGCAGTAAGTTTTATGTTTACCTTCTGCCAAACATTACACTTGTTATGTTAATAAGTACAATCATGTCGATGAACTTCCATTGAATGTCTTGTAGTAGTTGGCCTGATTGCAAAATAGTTGTATCTAGAATGCGCAATAGCGGTTTTATGGTGTTGTTGAATACTAAGCAAATGTATTGGGACACAACAGTAACCTTCACAACGTCTATGGTCACTACAAGTGCCGAATCAAGGAGTTTAAGTAAGGAAAGAAGATAATAATTTCTATGTTACGCCACAGAAAAGGTTGTCGCTACTTCATAATCCAATTCCCATGCCCATTATCAACCCTTTCATTCCTAGACCCCATAAAAATGTTTAAAAAACAAAAGTACACATAATATACAGATTTTGCATGCTATGATGCCTCCCCCTCCTCCTCCCTTTTCAATCAATAAACTACTTTAAAACTTGTTTATTTTGAAATATTTGTCATGATTTGTTCACCATTTGCAAATAATATTTAAATATTTATTTTTTACTTTCTATTTCCACAGAGAAGGCGCAAAAGTAACATGGGGATATATTAATCGGATTCTGGGGCAGCCATCATTGATCCGGGAATCATCAATGGCAAAGTTTCCAGGATCAAGGATCATGTCTCAAGCCAAAAATAAAGTTTTAAATTATAGTACCTTGGCCAGGGAAAAAAAGTCTGTTGGGATTCAAAATGGTCTTGGAAATGTAATCTTGCATCCCTCATTGCAGAGAAGAATAGTGCATTTAGCACGGGCAACATCAAACACGAAGGCCCATCAGGCACCGTTTCGTAATATGCTTTTTTATGGGCCTCCTGGGACTGGTAAAACCATGGTTGCAAGGGAAATAGCTAGAAAATCGGTATGATAATTAGTTCTTCTATGCTAAGTGCTGATTTACATTTCTTCAATAAAAGTGATGATTTACATGTGACTTTTTTTGTTGGATAAGCATTTACATGTGTGACTTGTTAATACTTTTGTATGATCTGTTGAGTCTGTACCGACAAGTTGGCATGAATTCCTGGTAATATGTGATATGAATAAATGGCTTAAACTTAATTACTATGATGATCAAATTTTGTTTTATATTGACGCTGCTGCCTACAAATGGATTTGATTTATCTTGTTATCTGTTTCTGCTATTAAGCCATGGACTTCCTTTAGATATATTATTTTAGAACTTGGCTACTCTAAAGTGAAAAAGTCATTTTGGAGGAAAAAGCAAGTAATTATAGCCATTGATAGTAAAATTAATAAATGAGATTGTTATCATATGCATGTAGATAAATTATAAACTAAGAAGTTAACTAAATCTCAACCGTTGATTTTCTAATCATTGACTGTATCATCCCACTTTTCCCTTTAAAGTGAGGCACTAAATCCATTATATCACATTTCACTATCAGTACTTTATTTGCAGAAATTGAGGTAAAGTTTGTCTTTAACTACCTTTGACTATTTCAATTTTTCTGTAAGGGTTTGGATTATGCAATGATGACTGGAGGAGATGTTGCACCTCTGGGCCCACAGGCGGTTACCAAAATTCACGAGATATTTGATTGGGCCAAGAAATCTAAAAGAGGCCTGTTGCTTTTTATTGACGAGGCAGATGCTTTCCTTTGCGAGTAAGTCTTGCAGTTAAAATGCATTTTGAATACTATAAAACGTTTTGAAATTGATCCTGAGTAGCAGCTTTAATATTATTTGGTCCAAGTAGTTGATCTAAATGTGAGAAATGTAAATATCAAATTGTAGACGTCTACATGGAATATCTTAATGTTTTTACAACTTATACTTGTTAAGATTGGAATTAATTTGTATTATGATTAGTTTTGGTATTTAAAAGCCCGAACCCAAAGTATCTTCAACTTTAGTTATTTGAGAGATTAAAATAAAAATGTAAATCAACAACTTTTGTGAATTTTGTCTGTGTGTGTATGTTTTTTCCCTGTTATATGTAACCTAAAAGGATTACAATATTTTCTCCTTATTTGTAGTAACAAGTGGCACTGTAAGTTGTATAATAGTTATAATATTTTCTTGTATTAAAAGTTTTAATGATCATTTTGATTCAATTCAGGCGTAATAGCTCACACATGAGTGAAGCTCAACGAAGTGCCCTAAATGCATTGCTTTTCAGAACTGGTGATCAGTCTAGAGACATAGTACTTGTGCTTGCAACAAACAGACCAGGAGATCTTGATAGTGCAATTACTGATCGCATTGATGAAGTGATTGAATTCCCACTTCCAGGAGAGGATGAACGTCTTAAGTTATTGAATCTCTATTTGAACAAGTATCTATGTGATGAAAGTAATGGCTCCAAGGGGGGATTATTTATGAAGAAGCAGCCCCAGCAAATTACCATAAAAGATTTATCAGAAGACGTGCTGAAAGAGGCTGCCAAGAAAACAGAGGGATTTTCTGGCCGTGAGATAGCCAAACTCATGGCCAGCGTCCAAGCTGCTGTCTATGGGCGTCCTGACTGCGCCTTGGATTCTAAGTTGTTTAGAGAAATTGTTGATTACAAGGTGGTGGAACATCATCAGCGGTTAAAACTGGCAGCTGAAGGCGGCCTCCCTGCCTGATCAAATGTAACAACTTATTCGTGGCCCATGAAAGCATATTCTTTTTAAAACATTGCCGAGATGAATTTTGTGAGCCACATAGATAGCAAGTTTTAGTTTTATTAATTACTAGCATTGGAGGCTTTAATTAAATGGAAGTAGTATTCCAGCAGAACCTGTTCTTTTCGTGCTATATGGAGCAAGAAGCCAGGTCTTGAGAGCGTAGAAGTCAATTTACCCTGTCTATTAAATCAAATATATAAAAATGCTCACAGTTGTAACTTAACCTTGCATTTTGTTTTGAATTTCAGTTTTGTTAAATTCCAATAAGAATCTACATGAATGAGATACGTTGAATGATCGTTTATTTTTCGCTAGAAAAATAGTTTGTTTTTTTAAAAATATATTTTATGGAAAGAATATATTGTTTGTTGAGTTAGGATCCGTTGACACCAGGACTTACACAAAATCCCAACCATTTAATTTAATTGATCTAATGGTTCAGATTCAGCTGTGAAATTAAAACAAAAATACACCAAAAGTGAGTCACATGTAATTCCATCTTCTCCTATCTCTCTTTTCTCCCTTCTCGCGATGCTAATTGAACCCATGGACAGCGTTTCACAGATTGGAAAAAAAATTCATGTGGGTTGTTCCCTTTCTTCTCCTATAATCATTAGATTATTTTTCTATCCTTCTTTTTCCAAAGTGCCAATTGAAATCTTCACAATTTGGACTTCAATATTATCAATTTACGGTTTGTTGAGATGAAAATATAAAACCCAGGTGCAGATTGAGTTTTAAATTTGTTCAAATTCATACAATTATATCTCAACTTTTTTTATGGTGTTCGGTAATCTACACAATAATAATCTCAATTGAGATCTTCAAAACTTGGGTATTAAATAGAAGCTTCCTCGCTGTCATCTTAGATGAATGTAAATACTCTTCTTGCAGATATTCTAAAAGTCTATGAGTTTGGATGCAGTTAATGGGGTTCCTCGATCTGCACTTTGAAGAACAAGGTTCTAGAACAAGAAAGAATTATTCGTGCCTTGATTTATTTTAATTTGACAGAGAGCATATATGGGTCTAGAACAAGATCTCGAATCTACTGCGCTGTGATTTATTAGTTTCTTTTGATGAAATAATTTGAACCGTGAGATCAACTAAATTTAATGGTTGATATTTGGTATAAGTTTTTTAACTTAAATCTAGTATCAACGGACCTGACTCTTGTTTGTTAACTTCAACAGACTCGTTTTTTCATAGTACGATTATTGTGAATTCGCTGTTGTTTTTTATGGTTATAATGTTTGTGTGATAGCATGAATTATGATTTAACTTTGGGTTTTGCTAGAAGACACCTTTTATGAAGGTGTCTTTTAGCAAGTTATTCTATGAACATTTACTAAAAGATATCAACTAATTTTTATGAAGGTGTCTTTTAGCAAAGTTATAACTAAAAAATGAAAATCACATCTTGAGGTATGAGTTGCTAAAAAACACCTTTATGAGTGGCTTATAACAAAACCCTTCAACTTTTATATACCGTAAAGAAGTTCCACACATGTCCTCAAAAAAATTAAAAAATAGAGTTCCACACTCATCTAATTATTATTATTACTACTGGCCTACGTGTTTGTCCTTTTGCTTTTATTTTCAAGGAATGATAAAAAAATAATTAAGTCAATGTTAAAATTAGAAGAAAAAAAATGTTACACCAAAATATAAGTTTTTTTTAATAGTATATGTATTATTGTGAGATTGTTTATATTATTGTCGATTGTTACTATTTGATTATTTTTTTATTGATAATCTAAATATTATTATAAAAATGATAAAATAACTTAAATAAGCCGTACAAATGGAAGAAAAAATTCAAACCGAAAGGATGTATTCTTTATATGTTGTTATGTATATCAGGTTTACACAATTCATTCCTTAACTTAATATATATAACACTTTCATCCTTTTTTTTTTTTCTTTTCTGATTTCATTTTTATGTTATAATTAGGTAACACCTTCGTCCCTTATCTTTGTTTTTTTTCGATTTAGTTTTTCATGTTATAAAATGTCAACATTGTTATCTTTTTTATGGGATTTTTCAATGAAATTTGGATTTATATGTTTGTATGATGGAGATTTGAGTTTTTTTACGAGTTTGATGAATTTTTTATAAGTTGTTTGATTTTGTTCTGATAAAAAAAGATAACAATGTTGACATTTTATAACATAAAGACTAAGTCATAAAAAGATAAAAGACGAAAAGGTTACCTAATTATTTCATAAATGATTAAATCGGGACAAAAAATGATAAATGACGGAGGTGTTACCTAAAATTAAGTTAGGAGAAGAATTATTATTATTATTATTTGAGGAGATCATTGTTTTTTCTAAAGAAAAATGTTTATATCATTTTGTTACGATAAATTCAAATCAAATCAAATTATTCTTAAAGGAGATTATTGTTGTTGTTGTTTAAATGGGACATATATGCCCGCGTGAGCTTAGCTCAGTGCATAATATATGTAAGGTTTTCGTTCGAACTCGGTAAAAAAAGGGGCATATATAAATTGTGGGACAAATTATTTTTAACTGAATTCAGCGTAGTTACTATATGCTGGAAATGTTCTTCTCCGTTATATTTTGTATGTGCTTTGTAACTTTAAAGTTCAACCTGAATTCAACATATAAGAAATTGCAAACACATATATTTACCCGTTTAAATAGGAGTTGAGGTAGAGGAAAACCCGTTTAAACATTCAAGATTGGTCGTGAAGAGGGTCATGCGGGTCCACCCCCTACAAAACTTCACCCCTATTTAACACGTGCATGTCCACAAACCCTCTTTTAACCTTCTAAATTTGGCCACGTTTCTTCCTAAACACCACGTGGACATTCTTTCATGCTGCACTGTTCCATTATTTTCCATTCTTCATTTTATTTTACACATACGATACCTTATTACTTCAACAAAGAGAAAGGACAATAGACAGAAAAAAATAAAAATGGTGAAGACAAAGCTTTTGTTGTTGGTGCTGTGTCTTGCAGTGTATGTGGTGATGTGTAGGTCTTGGGTTGAGGATGTTGCTGAAGAAGAGACCAATGCCAAAGATGAGGATGTCAAACAGTTTGCTGCAGAAATCTTCCAGTAATACATTCTCTCTTTCCATTAATATATAACTACACTTTTCTTTTCTTTTCCACATCTAATCTAAATTTCATTAAATTTTACTTATATCTTCCAAAAGTTAAATTTCACTTATACAATGCATTTTAATTATACGTTTATTTTATCATATTTAGTTATATTTATTTTTGGAATATACACTAATCATATAAAAATTTGAGTTATAGGATAATATCAATGAAGCAAATAATTAAATTATAAAAAGTCGGTCCAAAATCATGTATTTGTTTTATCTAAGTATATAGAATAGAATAGACCTTAAAAAAAAGAGTATATAGAATAGATATATTTCGGGCTCTGCCCTCTTTTTTTACCAAAAAAAAGAATAGATATATTTCTTCCTAAAAAATAAATATATGTTCACTCATAAAGCAACCGGTTTCTATAAGAAAAATTAATCTCAAACTTTTTTTTCTTGGTTTTTGTTAATCTCAAACTTTATCATAGTATATCCACTCTTACTTGTAAGGTTTCTAATTATTATTTTTATTTATATATATATTTTTTTATCCCAGCCAAAACGCATTTCTTAGTATAGTCACAACGACAAATCTACATTATTTAGCACACATATAGAAAATGGCAGAAAGGAAACAATCAATTTTATAAGGGTGGTGATATTAGACACTTTATCCCTTAATTCTACATTCTTTAAAAAAAAAGTCCCTTAATTCTCTACACGTGGGTCTCACAAATACACAAAACAAAGAGAGGAGAAATCAAGAGAGAAAAGAGGTGTGAAGTGTTCATCAATCTTTTCTTATTGTACGACTTGTATCTTTGTGTGCGTAAGCTGAAATGATTTGGAGGGAAAATCTTGTATCGACACAATTATAAATTAATATTGTTTAGGCACTCTCACATTAAATGAGCAAAATTTAAATTTAAGAAAATATTATTTAGTCACATCAATTGATAATATTCAATTTTATTCTCTTTTATTTTTTGTTTTGTTTTGTGTGTGCTCGAGGTTTGTATCTAAGTAAGTATATCTCTTACAAGAGTGGGACATTCCTCACGCTACAAATCAATTTTGTGGAAGTTAGTTTAAATCCAATCCAAATTCTAATAGACGATTCATAAGATAATAAGAAAAGTAAAAGTGGGGGAATGTGCTAACTACTCTCCTGGAAGTTAGAATTTAAGAAATTAAGAATCATGCATGTGTATACTATACACATATGTCTACTGCTTAAAATTCTTTATTTAGTGACCAATTTTCCAAACAAGTTGTTAACTTGGTCTCTAGGGGATTGATGGATGATTTAAGCAGTTCTTGTGCATATATATTTGGCCAAACCTTAAATGTGTGTTTGCAATTATTATTGCAGAAGTTTGGGGTTGGAAAATGATGATGCCACTCAAAACATGAGGCATAAAGCTGAAGAAGAGACGAATGCCATTGATGATGTTGCCAAACAGTTTGCCGCAGAAATTTCCCGGTAATCTTCTTTCTTTTCATCAATATATAATAACTATACTTTTCTTCTCTTTTCCGCATCCAATCTAATCTCATTAAATTTCACCTATACAATGTATGATATATATCTTGGCTCAGCCAAAATACATTTTTGAGTATGGTCGCAAATCTAAATTATTTAGCATAGATAGAAAATGGTAGAAATGAATCATTCAATTTTATAATGTGTGTGCACGACTAAATGATTTTGATTTGTGGCACACGAATTATCCAAACTTTTTTAATGCTTTGGTCTCAATTTTATATTGGTTATGCACAATGGTTACAATTTTGTAACCATTGGTTAATTAATTGACCAAAATTGGAGTCTCTGAATGGAGATATGTTAAGAGTATCATGAGTATCATATTGGTTGAGATAAAGTTTAAAAAATGAGTTTATAAGAGTGAGACATTCCTCGCGCTACAAATAGATTTTGTAGGAGTTAATGTAGGCCTAATCTTGCCATTTGAAGAGATTAGTCTTTGTGAGTAAATCAATTGGTTAATCCAAATAAACAACTTGGAATAAAATAATAAGTAAAAGTGGGGGAATGTGCTATGATACTCTCCTGGAAGTTAGGATTCGAGAAATTTAAGAATTATGCATGTGTATATACAAATGTCCAGTACTAAAAAATTTCTATTTTGCGACCAATTTTCCAAACTAGTTATTAAATTGGTCTCTAAATTGAACTATGCCACACCTATGAATTAGGGAATTGATGGAAGATTTTAGCAGTTCTCGTGCATATATATTTGTCCGAACCTTAAATGTGTGTTTGCAATTATTGTTGCAGAAGTTTGGGGTTGGAAAATGATGATGGCACCCAAAACATGAGGTATAAAGCTGAAGATGCTGCTTCAAGGGCCACAGACACAATGAAATCTGCAGCGTCCGGTACATTCTTTGCCACTACTCATTCATGCACCACTTAATTTTTTGTGAGAGAATTTCCAAAATATGTCAATGTTGCAAAAGTTACATGACATTAACAAAATTATTTTGATTCAATGTATTGTTTGGTTAGTTGTTGTGATTTATATAGGTGTACGTTTGAATACAAGGTTTAATTGTTTTGAACTTTTTATGTTAAAAAATAACTAACAGACCAATAGGTCATTTTCATGTGAATTTTGTACTTTTATGTTAAAGAATGTGAATTTCGTACTTTTATGTGTTAAACTATTTTGAAATCATTTTTTCTTTTCTCTTAAGAATTTTTTCTGTAAAACATCGTTGATCGATATATTTGAAGTTAATGTATAATTCACTTCAATGATTCTAAAGTATTTTGAAGGAGATTTATTGCATTCAATTTGCATAAGAGAAGGAAAAAAAAATTTGAGAATGAAAAGGAAATGGTTGAGAACGATGCTCAGACTTTGTGGGGTTTTCTCGTTTGTTTGTTGCACTTTCTATTGAGCAAGAGACACAGCTTTACTTCGGAAATACAACAAATCACATGAACATTGTAACAAAAGAAATGTTTTTATTCAACGACTATTATATCTTAAACATGTAACAAAACATCTTTTTCAAACATGTAAGACATTGAAGCCCAAAACAATGAGACAATTGTTTCTGAAGAAGAAAACAGCAGCTCAGGACACTTGGTGTCCAGGTGGGTCCCCAGCGTAGCGAACACGCGTAGGACAGGGTGCCAAGTGCTCAGCACCCTAGCTAGTGCCTGAGACTCAAAGTGCAGGGAGTCTTCCTCTCTTCGATTTCTATGTTTTATGCTTGATCTTAGGTCATCTATTATAGGTCATCTATTATGTGTTGTATATTTCATATTTTGAAAATCACTCACAAATTTTACATTTTGTATCTAACTCAAGTAATGCAATTGCTTTAATTTGTTTGTATGTATAGGAGCTTCTGATTATGCTTCTCAGAAGGCTACGGATACTAAGGAAGCAATTTCAGGAGCCATGTCATATGGAAGGGAAAAAACATCGGAGGCTTATAATGGAATCGGAAGCGATGAAATCATCAGAATGCCCACAGGAAAAGTGACTGAAACCTATGAGCATGCTAAACAAAAACTAAACACAGCTTCAGACAAGGCTTCAAATATGGCTCAAAATGTCAAAGATAACATCGGTGATGGCATGGGATACGGAAGAGAAGGAGCAGCCAATGTTTATGATCTAGGGAATCAGAAATTAAACATGGCTTCTGATATGGCATCAGAAAAATCCCATGATGTAAAGGAGAAAGCAAGCAATGTTCATGATGAAGCTAAGGAGAGAATCAAGGCGGCTTCACAGAAAATGTATGATGAAGCAAAGCATGGGATGAATGTGGTTGGAGCTAAGGGCAATGATGCCAATGATAAGATGGGATGTGGAGGAGACAAAGTGGACGAAACTTTTGACCAAGCTAAACGTGAAGTGGGCGAAGCTTACATGTCGGCAAGGGATTCAACGAGTGAAGAGGCCAAGGCTAAATATGAGGCTGCAAAGGAGAAGGCTTCAGAAGCCACAGGAAATCTTGGAGCTAAGATGAGGAATACCCCAGAGCCGTAAGAACCTTCGTAGTATATATAATTTTCCTATAGGTTTTAGCTCTAGTTTTTTTTTTATGAACAACAAAGGTTAGTATAGTTGTTCGTAACGTTATTGAGGGAATAAAATTCTGAACGTATAGTCCGCTGACGATAAGTTTGGGGAAACCACGGTGACACAATATTTTGTATTTCATCAGACTCACCGTGAATCCAAACATGCTTAACTCCATGTTATGAGTGCACTTGTTTTAGATAGATATATAACATTGTCCCATTTAATGTTATAGGGATTTTGTATTATCAAAAACGTATGTATAACATTTTGTAGTTATATAGTGTAAAATGAACTAGTTGAGGCCCTTTCTTAACATGCTCAGCTTGTTATCTTTCTTATATTGGAAAGAGCATGATCATTCAAAAGGTGCATGGTTTGATAAAGGTAAAAGGTAAAAACCCCACCCCTTCACTTTTAATCTCTTTCTGCGCTTTGTTGGTGGTCCATACTCTTTAACCCTGAATTTGAGTCCATGATCATCTATGCTATAGACACGGACAAAATTTTGTGATTTGAGATTGCTACAATAATTTGGTTATTTTTGTTTTTGGAAAAAAAATAGCAACTTTTGCTGGAATACACCATTTAATTTAATGGTACGTTAATACACCAATAGAAAGAAATTACATTTTGTTAAATTAGAATGGTCAGGAAGCCAAGCATAGCATTTTTTTTACCATAAATTCTTGTGAAACTACAGCCAGTGCCAAATCTCGTGACAAACTAACTTTAGTCGATGCTGTTAAATTAAATTATGCACGGTCACAAGGCTAATACGTTCAATATGTTCACAGTTTTGTAATTTAATGTCATTGTTGAGCAAAACTTTTATACTGTGGCTGAATAAAAAGATGACGAATACTTTCAATTTTACGGAGTCATAAGAATAGCTCACGCAGGTTGAATTTTATGGCAAGATAATTGATGTCTGTTGCATTAGTATAAGTATCAATCCTTTTTTACATGATTAAATTTCAGCTTTTTTAAATTCTTAATGGAAGGAAGGTTTCTAAAATTAAGTTTGTTTGTTTTCTCTAGTTTTTGTTAAAATTGATAAATTCAAGAAGTGTACACAAACAGGTCATTTTGACGATAAACGGCACATGAAAGTTTAAGATAATTTTTTTTTAAGATGATTTTTCTTTAAAATGGCAAAACAAATATAATAAAATTGAATACAAGAGGTATATATACTCTAACAAGGGCGTGACAAGGGCAAAAACCCCATCCAAATGAGTCCAAAAGTTCAAACTCAAGAACAATACTCCATCCGTCCCATATTATAAGAAGAAAAAAAATCACACTTATTAAAAAAACTAAAACATAGTAGTTTACAACATAGTTTATTGCGTTATCCTTGAAATAAGTTTTATAGGAAGATGTAAAAACAATTTTTATTGGTTATTGGTTGTTGAGAAAATGAAAGAGAGAGCAAATTGAATGCACTTTGCATTTAATTTTCCTTTAGAAAAAGATAATTTTTTGAAACAACATAATTAAATATGATAAAAGTTGGTCTTTTTTGCTTATAATTTAGGACAAAGAAAATGAATATTTTTGCTTATAATTTAGGCGGAGGGAGTACAATACAAAAGCAAAATATATGTCCAGAGAAGACAATCCAATATATAAGAGAAAGAACAACTCCAACAAAAAAATCAACAGGCCAACTAAGGAGAATATCAATAGAAGGGTTTTATATCGATTTTGAGGACATAACTTAAAGAGAAGAATTAATAGACTCAGTCAATTGCATAATTGTCGCAACCTTGTTAGAGAAAATAGCATCATTTTGCGACTTCTCGACTATATGCACCATGAAGTATCAAACTATCGCACGTCCCACTCGAACCATATGAAGACCTTATATCAAACAAGGAGTGGGAAATCGCAAGTAACAAAGAGATAGCGAGTAGGAGCCCTATCAAAAAGTTGTTCTCAAGAGAAAACAATGATCTTAGTTAGGACCCAACTCTTCAAAACGCAAGACAAAATCTAGAGTTCCTCGCATGAGAGGAACACAACCCAAGGTCCGGACGTAGGGGTGGCAAAAAAATCCGTGCCACGGATATCCGCGGATAAAATCTGTCATGGGCACAGGGCAGGTAGCTAAACGGGTACCCGCGGATATAATAAACGGGTATTTAGCTACCCGTTACTTTATGGACACGGACACGGATATAATGATACCCGTGCCCGCGGGTATCCGTACCCGTTAATAAATCATATAAATTACTAAAATATCCATATGGGTGTGTGTGTGTGTGTGTATATATATATATATATAAGAGTTTGGATGTGGATTTTGGATGTTTTTATCTTTTATTTTACTTCACGATTTTTGTTGGATTATGGTTATGGTATGGATTATGAAATTTGAATGGAATATCTTATGTATGGATCTTTAAAAGTTGAATTTTACAGGTAATTA
>Ga0315914_1004626_pt1 | contig 20496 bp, 4 predicted proteins | sample MpolenodulesMG_FD_203920 | JGI IMG/M metagenome (GOLD analysis project Ga0315914, IMG submission 203920) | Medicago polymorpha root nodule microbial communities from Los Angeles, California, United States - elongated nodules | ecosystem: Host-associated > Plants > Roots > Nodule | place: USA... | reverse complement strand
AGTTCCTTATATATATATATATATATATGAATCTTCAGTATTACAAGTTATATCACTTAGAAGCCAGGTGAACAGCTTTCTTGCAACTTAAATAATTGGCTGTGATTAGTCATGCGCAAGGTTGCCAAACTAAAGAGTTTATGTTACTTCGCAAACTAGTGAAATGTTTGAAGACTCAAACTTGTAGACTCGTAAGAGTTCACTTAATATAAAATAATGTTTAAAATATTCTGTGCACGTTAATATTCAACTTAACTAACTAAAAAGCAAACCACGATAACAAAACTTAAAATGATAAACAAATCCGTAATTCAAAAGTAGTGCACAACTCACAAATGATAAACAAATCCATAACTAAGCATAAGAAAGAGAATAGCAGGTTAAAAATCAATGGTCAAATTGACAAATGACAAGGTTTAAAATTATTAAAGAGTAAAGGAGGAAGGGACTAGGTCCTTTTCATTAGAGCTAGATTCAGCTAGGTGTCAACTAATCAGAGTTTGATTCATTCACCTTGTTGGCTTGTTGGGTTCATTCCAAGAATTTGCAATAATAGGGATGTTAGATGCATATGCAGAAACAAGTGCTACAACTGCCAGGTTATTTTGTGCACTACAAAGTCTAAAACTCTTACCATTCAACTGTTGCATATTGGATTTTTAAATCATAAGAAAACTTGTCCTCAAACTCACAATTCTATGCGAGTCTATATGCAACTCTACCCGAGTTTACACGAATGGTTTTGTGAGCAAGTTAAATCGATTTTGATACCTAGAGTCCTAACCTCTTAATATTCTATGAGTTAACTTGAGAGTTAGACAAACAGAGCTGCGCAGATTTTGTTACTTAATTTAGTTTTCAGTTATGCAGTTGCAATGTTGTATAGCGCTGTCTGTGACTAAAGACACATTATTGTATCAGTAATGATAATTGTTCTTCTATTATCCAATTTTTCATCCTCTCCGGTCTCCACACTCAGGGGATGTTTGGATTGGCTTTTGTAAGCTTATACAACATAAGTGCTAATCATGATATGCGTTTGCGCAATAAGATGCAAATAAGTTGTTTATCCAAACAGGACCTCAATATTCAATAGCTCAATATTTTGACCACAAGTACAAAAGATAAAATTGACGTAATCTATAAAACAACACACGTCAACTTAAGGAAGTGTAGGAAATGAATAAGTGATTGAACAATGTGTATTACTATTAATCAAATATGAAAGGTGATGGACTTATGGTAATATATACCTGAGCTTGCATACCAGCATGTCTTCTAACACCAATAGCATCATACATAACAATAAGACTAAACCCCAAAGAAACTGGAAAAAGAGAATCAGCAACACCATGACAGAGAGCAACTGAAGTAGTAAGAGCAGTACATAGCGCAGAATGAGAAGAAGGCATCCCACCAGAAGCACACAACAATCTCAAATCCAACTTTCTTTCAACAAAGAAATTCAAGAAAACTTTGATGGATTGTGCCACAAACCACGCAAACAACCCAGAAACAAAAGTTGGGTTTGAAGCCAATGTAGCCACAAAAGGACTAATCTTAACCTTTGCATTGGCAGTTACGCTTAACAAAGCCATACCCAAACTTCCGTTTTGCAAGTAACAAGACTTTTGATTGGAAACTTTGTTTAGAGTTATCAAAGCTGTCAAGTGTTTGACGGTTTGCGTAAAAGGGAATGAAACCCAGGTAGGGTTTCTTGTTGATGTTGTGTTATTAGATTGAGAACAAGAAGTGGAAGTGGAAGTGGGTCTGAGAGTGTTGAAGTGAAAAGATGATGGAAGTTTGGGAGTTAGAGGAAGGAGAGAGTACTCCATGAGGGAAAGTGATGATTGTGTTTGGGTTTGGGTCTGTTGAATTATTGAATATAAGAGGGAAAGTGTCGTTGCGTGTTTTTTTGGATTTGTCTTCATTTGACGGATACGGTATAATTTAATCAACTCTTCTCGTATATTCCTTCCTCCCTTTTAATGGAGATATGAGACTCTGAAGCGTCTTCATAGGGAAGCACTGTTTCTAGGACATTCTTTAATTATTTTAAATTACAAATAGTTTAATTTTTAATTCATTGAATACACAAGTTTTTATAAAAAAATTGTTGGAACACATGGTGTGTTATTAGGTGAATTAAAAAAAAAAAATCTCATGTCAACTTTCTCAATTATATTTCTTGTTTATGAAAAGATGTCAAACCACTAATTTTGTAACAGTCAAATGATCTTGGTCGTTGGATCTAAAACTCGTCTTTGACTCCTCGCCTATAAATAGAGCTCTCATTTCTCACTTCTAGCTACACCAAAAACTCTCTAATTTTTTTCATGTCCCTTTCGGAGGTAAGAGTGGTCTTGTACCATACAGAGTGGTCTAATACAATATTGAGTGTTCTAAGTGTCATATAGATGGTGTATATCTAGAACGGTTCCTACAGTGCAGTAGGAAATCCGATATAGTTTAGATTGAGTTGTTTTATCCTGGAGACCACGTGGTTGTTAGTCTGCTTGCACAAATTTGGACAGTGCCACAAATAGTCTTAAAGAGAGCGACCTAATACGTGACTCATCCCATAAATTTCTTCGGTGGTAGAAAACCTTTTTTTTTTCTTTCTTTCTAAAACAGTTTTTTAAAACATTGTTTCAACAAAAAGTTACATTAAAACTCTTGAAGAGTGATTCGGGGACACTCGTTGACATATCTGTAATTTCAACTCTATCAATAACTTCAATGATGCAGGATATGCGATTTGGATTTCACAGAGTTACCGTGTGATCATCTGATAAAAAATAAACGGTCAGAGATTACATACTATGTTAAACCGTCAAATCAACATTGGATAAATATGAATCATTGGATCACAAATCTACATCGAGATTAACTACTTGTGTGGAGCTGCATGAAACCATTGCAGTAGCCAAACCTGATCTCAAGATATGAGTCGCGTCAAATTTAAATTAGTTCAAACTTTAAATTAACGAACAACTTAGTTTGGTTAGTTAAATTCAAGTTGTTTATTTGAATTACATAACTCAAAAATTGATTTTGTTTTATAAAATTAAAGTTAATTTTTCTTTCTTTTAGATTTTTAACCTTTCATTTTTTTTTTAAAAGACAAAAAATAAAATAAAGCTAGCCCAAATGTACTTAATATAATAGTTACATTTGACCATTTCACATACATTAAGAAAAGATGATAAAATTGAGCAAACATTTTACTAACTTTTTTCAAAAGATTTATAGGCAAAACAATTTTTACTGGACTTTATTTACGTTTCAACCGAAATTCAAATGACTAGAGTCCCTTTTCCTTATGAATCAGATGGTTAACACCGAGAAAAAACAAATTATTATTATCATCATCATCATCAAGTAACTTAGTGGTTATCCCTAAAAAAAAAAAAACTCAGTGGTTAGAAATTTAACCAAGTGAATAAATGGATGTCTGAAATTCGAGCACCACCATTTTTTAAATAATTAACAATGATTTTTAAGCTAAGTCATATTTGACAATTAATGTTTTTTTTTTTTGAGGAAATGTGTTTGCTTATTAATTTGTTATCAAGAATATTGCAACTGTCTGTCCAAAAATAATTTGTTATTGAAAATATTGCAACTGTTTGTCCAAATATTATCGCAATTGACAAAATATGTCCGTTACGGATAAATTAAAAAATTGAAAAAACAGTGCTTATAAAAAATTATGATTCGTGGATCAATCTATTTTTTTAAAATCAATTAGGACTTACTAATACAAACAAAGTAATCCTACCTGAGAAAGTAAAGCTACTAACGTCCGGGTGGTTGAAGGTGAAATTTTGTATCTGATTTTTTGTGGTAATATATTTTATTTTAGCTTTTAAAAAAAATACAAACAAAATAATATATACACATACGTTAAATTATTAAGTCCCCGCAATCATAACTCAGTTGGTAAAAACAATGCATAATATATGCAAGGTCTGAGGTTCAATCACCAAAAAAAAAATATGTTGAATTATTAAGCGAAATAATCTCATGCAAAATACTTTTTCTTTAAAAAAAAGAAAAAACTTCATGCAGAATACTTTTACAACCCCCTTCCCCCATTCACACGTTTTCACATCTGTCTCTCGATTTTTCTTTCAAAATATCCTTCGTTAATGGTATATAAAACATAAATTAAAGAAATTGAAAAAAGATAAAATAATAAATATATGGGACAAATAGAAAAATAAACATTAATGATTCTTTGATATTACAAAGTGACGTATAATTTAGAACAAACAATTTTTGCTAAAAGCACATATAATTTAGAACAGATGGATTATTAAAATAGTATTGCATTTAGTAACATTTACATTTTTTTTGCTAAAATCACATTTAATTTAGAACGGATGGAGTATTAAAATAGTATTGCATTTAGTACTGCATAAATAATTCTTGAATTGAATTAGTGCAATTAATAATAGACTTAAATATGCAAATATCAAGGGTTTTAGTTTTAAGCCCCTCTAAAAAAAAATTAAGTCCTTACAAAATTAGTTCATTATTGGATCTGGTCCTTATAATATGTAGTTTTTTTTAGTCTCTCAAAAAAAACCAAAATGAATATTGGAGAGAAAAACTTCAATATAAATAGATTTTACAAGGACTAAAACAAAACATCAAAGATAAAAAAAAAAAATTAAACCTTGATATGTTTAAAAAATAGACAAAACCTTGATAATAGACTATATATTGGTTAAAACTTCAATATGTTTGATTTTTTTTTTTTATCTTTTTCCAAGTGGTATAATTTATTTATCGTTGAAATGTTAAATCATAATTATTACATTTTAAAAATATTAAATAGATTAAACTATAGATGATTTTTTTTATATAACAAACTTTATTACAAAAAATGTAAAAGTTGACGGTGATTGTGAGAGTCATTGCTCATATATGTAGATGATGTTATATGAAATGGGAAAAAAAAAACTGAAAGAATAAAACGTGGTTAAAGACAAAATTTACAAATTATAATTTCTAAAAAACTTTCAACCGCTATAAATATAATATTATCCATCGATAAAATAATGAGCTTATCTCAGTTCGTAGTGACATTACATAATAAATACAGAGGTTATGGTTCGAACACCGACACCTCAATTCTTCAAATTTAAATTGTGTGGACTCCACCCACAAGGCTAATAGATCAAAAAGTAAAATTGCATAGTAATGTTGACGTTAAAAAGATTGCAATTTGATCAATAAAAACAAATTTGTCCATAACTAAACACTTCTATCTACTCTTTTATTTTTAATGTTAAAATTAAAATAATATTATAATTAAAAAGAGATACTCCTATTTACAAAATTAATGTTTATTTAACATGGTATTAAATAGGGGAATGGCCTCATTGTAGATGGTTTTAGGCCCAATCAACAATAAATATTCATTAAAAAAATACTCTTGGACATGAGATTGGCATAATCATGGCGTTAAAAATTGTAAATAGCTTCTTTTTCTTTTGGGTATAATTGCAATTAGGTTATACTCTTTATGAGCAAAAACTTAAATAGTTCCTATTCTCAGCACTCATCACAAGTATTTATAAATAATAATTATAATAAAGTTTCGACTCCATTCATAAATCTTAACTCAAGTGACAATGTCGATATCTTTTTTTCGTTGCAATGTTGATATTATTAGGTTTCACATATTCACACGTTTGAAAATCAATATACAATGTAGTTGTTTGTGTAAGTTTTAAGTGATGTTTGTCACTTCACCTAAACACCAAAAGTTATATCAATACGGTAAGAGAGTTTATTAAGTTCTATCTATCAAGTTCTGTCAAAAAAAAAAAAGGTTCTATCTATCACTTATGTCTATGTATCTTATGGATAAACAATAAATGGAGTAAAGTAAATGAAATAAACTGAGACTCAAAAAAATGAGCATCAAATTGTTTACAAATATGCAATAATTTTTCATTTTTATTTAATACCGGATACAATATGTAATTTTTTTTTTTGGTACAACATGTAATGATTTTTCTAACTTATATCAAACTACTAATAAATATTTTTTATAAGAAAATATTAATAATTCTTAAAAAATAAAAAAAACTAATAATAATGACTACTTACTATGCCAAATAAAAATTACTAATAACCCTCTCAAAAAAAAATATTTGTAGAATTCAAATTCAAAAGTATATTTTTAAAACGATAATAGCAACAAAACAAATCTGGCAATTAATGTCATGATGATAAAAAAATTGCCTATAATCACCACCACCAGAAAAAAGAAAATTGCCTATAATTTTTTGCTATGATTGATATCATAATAACGCGGTCATCTCACTATAAATAATCACTACCATCCCACACTCTTTTCACATCTTTCAAGTTCATTTCAATCATCATCTTCTTACAACTCTTTCTCTGAATCATTTAACAATGATGAGATTTGGTTTTCTTTTGATTGCATCAATGTTGGTTCTCAGCACTTCTTTATCATTTGCATACAAGTTTAATGTTGGTGGCAATCATGGTTGGGCAGTCAAAAGCTCACGTAACGTCTACAGCATGTGGGCTAGCAGAACTAGGTTTCGAACCAATGACACTCTTTGTAAGTTCAATTCACATCTCTCAAAGTCAAAACTTCTTATACATCATATAATATGAGTTAATATTCCTATCAATTTCTTTTTTCTTAGGAAATAACCTAAATTTTTGTATAATCAATATCAAAATAAAAACTTTTTACATGGTGTTTGGTTTTTATTTGCGACAGTTTATGGTTCGATCAGTTTGAATTTGAGGTGGTTTGGTGTGAAGCAGTGAATGTATTTTTCTATTTGCGGTTGAATGCTTTTCCTTTTAAATTTGGTTTTTGTCCATTGTGACTGTGGAGGTGATTTTTGCTTTTGTACTATTGAATTGAAGATCTTGTGATATCACTCTTCCCTAGTATCCTTTTAATAGTAGAGATGTTTTGTTTAATTTGTTAGTTGTGTTTTCAATTTGTGTTTTCCTTTTCAGAATAAATAGGAATAAAAACCTAGTTTTGTTTACAAAAGAATAAAAACCTAGTTGAAAAATAAATAAATAATATAGGTTATAACATTTTTAATCATTATAATAATATTGAATCTTTCCATAAAAAAAATATTGGATCTTAATTTTAGTTTATTATCCACTTTTTTTTGTTACAAACTGAAACTAAGTCTATTATCCACTTTTCGGAGCCTTTTCAGCAAAGTTGTAATTTGAATATATCGATTGGACCATAAAACAAAATTAGTTTTTTTTTTAGGGATAAAAAACAAAATTAGTTTTATAATTCGATATATATAACGACTTTTGTTTGACGTTTGGTAATTGCGCCTTTTGTTTGGCATGTAGTTTTCAAGTATAACAAAGGATCTGATTCAGTGTTGGTGGTAAACAAACAAGATTACGATCCATGCAACGCCAAGAATCCGATCCACAAGATGGACGGAGGAGATTCAATTTATAAATTTGACAAATATGGTCCCTTTTACTTCATCAGTGGAAACATGGAGAATTGTCAAAATGGTGAAAAGTTTAAGGTCGTCGTTCTCAATCCACACCACCACAAACATCATGGTCCATCACTATCCCCAGCGGTTGCACCTGTACACTCCCCAACACCATCTCCCTTGTGGAATTCTCCAACACCCAATGTTGCTGCCATCTTGAATGCTCCTTCACCAAGTCGGACTGCTCCGACACACTCGCCAGCAAAATCACCAGCTTGGAATGCTCCGACACACTCGCCAGCAAAATCACCAGCTTGGAATGCTCCTTCACCAAGTCGGACTGCTCCAACATACTCTCCAACACAATCGCCTGCTTGGAATGCTCCTTCACCAAGCTGGACTGCTCCGACACAATCTCGAGCACAGTCACCTACTTGGAATGCCCCTTCACCAAGTTGGACAGCTCCAACACACTCACCAACACCATCACCGGCTTGGAATGCTCCTCTGTCGAGTGTGACTGCTCCAACACACTCTCCAACACCATCACCGGTTGGGAATGCTCCTTCATCAAGTGTGACCGCTCCAACACACTCTCCAACATCATCACCGACTTGGAATGCTCCTTCATCATTCAATGATGATGATGTTGATGATGAAGATGCTAGTGAATGAAAGTGGTTTTATTTCTAGCATTTTAATTATCTCTAATAATGTTTAAATAATTTGTATTTTGTGGATAATGAATTTGATTAATCTATTCGATTAATCTATAACATGCATACTTGCGACGGATTCTATAAGTTTTTTCTATCCACATGGCATTCATGTAATCACCGTCTCTTCTCCTTCTCCTTAACTTGATAGTAAACGCTCTCATTTCATAAACAAACAAATAATCACATTTATTACATAACCAATTTAACATTTCATAAACATGTCAATTCATAAATGTAATAACTGTAATTATAATTGTAATTGTAAATGAAAATAAATTATAAACGATTCAGTGCTTTAATTTTAAAAAAATCGACGCAAGTGCTTTGATCTTTGTAAACAATTAATCAGAGATATTTATTATTATTATGATTTTGGTGTTTTTTTTTTTTGGTACAAGATTTTGGTGTTTTTTTTAAGAGGCTAAAATGAATTATACCACATCAAAAGGTCTTCCTAGCATAAGATGTGCTTAGGAAGAAACACCAAAGTCTTGTACACAAACAATAATTACAAGGCTATTGCCTAAACCAATAGAACAATACTATAAAGCACCTGAAATTAGCGAATGCCTAATAAAGTGAACGGACTAAGCCACCAACCATGATAATTGAGGGGAAGATTAGTAAATTTCATCTTCAACCACCTGTAAATTAACGACTTAATCTTGTCCACTACCTGCACAATTAAACATTCTTTTGCATTAAATATTCTGTTGTTTCATTCTTTTCATATTTCTCATACTGTTGCGAACCAAATAACCTAAACTAACGAAATTTTGTTAATCTGGAGTTATCATCATGACATAAATATAACCTTATCAATTCTAGTAATTGTTTTCATCGAGGAAATGAAATCGTGTAAGTTTTACAGAACCATTTTTTTAGACAGTGTTTAAAATAATTTATAAATTGAATGCTAAAAAAATGTTGCACAATTGCATATTTTTTATGGTGGCATTTAACATACACAAATGAAACTTTTTGTGTACCATATCCAAATACAATTCTAGCCATTGATCTATAATTTAAAAATCTAATGGTAATAATCTCATAAGAATGACTTGTAATGAGAAGTAGGAGATTGCTTTGCCCGACAAAAAACAGACAAATAGCCTCTGTGGATCTACCATTTCGGTGCTTTTTTCTTTGAGGACTGTTCATGGTTCCGGTTATCACTAGAGGATACTTTTCAAGCTTTTTTTTTGTCTGATATACCTATCAAGCTTTAAATTCTTGATAACTAACATAAAAAAAATTATGAATTAAATACGTTTTTAGGTTATCATAACACACTTTTTTTTTTCCAATTTTGTTGGTAAATCATTCGACTCAAGGCCCATTATGAAATAAAAATCTTGTCTTATGGAAAAAGTATTTGTAACTGATCCTCTTCAATTTTTTGGCAATTTAGTTTTACTCTTATGAACCCAATGAAAAAGCTCGAGACTTTCTACTTTACTTTTGGATTTTTTATTTCTCTAAATATAATATTTCAACCAAACACTTGGATTAACAAATAATACAAGAGATGGCCATTGTTGTCATTGGTTTTTACGGGAGGCAACCCATTGGATAGAAGTCCAACCATCTTCATAAGGTGTAGGAAGTAGAAGTTATGGAAGAAATATATCAGAAGAGAAGGAGGGGAGGGGAGAGGGGTGATGTGGAGTAGGCTGGTGGGTCCCGCATGTTTATAGTGAATCTCATACTTCTCAAAACAATTGCCTTCTAAATCATTACCATTGAAATTTAAAATTATAGATCAATGGCTTATATTACATTTGAGGTATGGTACACAAAAAGTTTCATTTGTGTATCCTAAATGCCACCATTCACAACAAATGCATCACAATAAAGTTTAAAAAGTTAAAAATTGTATTTCATTACAACAACAAATTAAAGAAGGGTTTTGTAAAAAAAAAAACAAATTAAATAAAGGTCTTGCCAACTTGTGCCATAAATGTAGATGTTAAGAAATTCAAAAATATAAATATTCTCTTAAATTTTGTATATTTAATTGATCAAAAATAGAAAAATTAAATTCAAATACATTGATTACAACATTGACACATTAAAGGGCATTAACATGTATCTTTTTTTGTTGTTGAAGAATGCATTAATATGTATTTTAAGAACACAAGTTTTCATTTCCCATTAAAGTAACATAAATAATATTATTTGTAATATATATTAATCCCTCCATTTTTCATTATAAACAAATTTTGATTTTAGATTCATTCAATTTGCTTATAATAAAAAACGGAGGGAGCAAGCTACAAATTTTACTCGTAATAAAAAAACTGAAAAAATAGAGTATTGTACGCGTATCCTATATTAGGTACTTATCAAGTACGAATATTTAATCGTTTTACAAGTATCCATACTTTGAGTATACCTATAAAAGGTAAAGAAATTTAAATTATATCCAATAGCTTATGATTTTCTTCCATACAGAAATATTGAAAATAACATATGTAATTGCGGATTTATGCGGCAGAAAACCCTGAATTATCATCTATTATAATCTAATCTTCAAATGCACAAGGTTTTCCAGTTTATAGTCATGAGACGCATACTTTTTATTTATTTTTTAATTTAGAAGTGGTCGACATACATCTATACTTTTTTTTGAGAGGACAAACATATAGAGAGACATAATACAAGTACGATAAGATACACAATTTTTAAAATTTATGATATAATATAGTTAACGATTCCCTAGAAAAAAGATATTTTAACAAAAAATTTATGATAAAACTTATATGCATTTAAAGTACTTGAAACAAATATGAATTGATTACTCTCCATAAAAAATATATAATTGCACAATTTATTAAAAATACTAATACTTATAATCAAAATAGAAAATGTATAGTTTTCAAATAAATCATATTATATTTTCTCTATTATGTTAGAATATCAACATAATTTCAAAACAAAATTTATCTAATTCTGATTGATTGAGTGTCCTCCATCTCTTATTGCCTTCACTCACAAAAAACATAACTTTCAAATTTGGTTCATGTAGAGACAATTCTACTGATTCACATCACCACTCGCAAAATTGTCTATTTTTTTCCTTCATCTTTTATAAAAAAAAATATATGCGAAGTTTCTTATAAGTGTCGGTGTGTATCTGTGAAATATCTTATAATATAGTCGTGAATTAGAAACAAGGTGAAGTAACTTAGCAACTGCTTTCAAGAACTAGATTGATGATATTCCTTGGAGTGTGATTGGATAGGATAATCAAACTTTTCAATTGAACTCCTTTAAATTCTAAATTATTGTTTAGATAGGGTAATAAAATTCTTCATTTTTGAATCGAAAAAGTAAATTTAGTCGTATATTTTAAGATAAAACTATAATTGTATAACGAAAGGGTTTTTTTTATTATCGCGGCTGATTTGCAAATTTAAAGAAAATATTGCAAAATATGAAAGTAAATAGGGACTACAATGTAATTTTTGAAAAACATAAGAACCAATTTGCATAACTAAATAATCATTAAGACCAGTTAAAAAACATTATAATCTTGCATTACCTCAAAAAAAATTCCTCAATCAAACACACCTTTAACTACATAGAAGTGAGAATCATTTGCTGAATATATGAACTAAACTTGAGCAGAGAATGTCACAAAGATAAAAAGCGAGGCGATTGCAGAAATGTTGCTTGTCCGTGAAAAGCTATGGACAAAGGGGAAATATGTTCTTCTACTGGTAAGTTATTTGGAATAAAAAATCCACGTCCTGCCAATAGAAGGTGCTAAAATAAATCTCATACAGAATCCATGCTTCTAATTTGGTTTTGTCGTTGACTGTTCATCAACAATCTCCAAACTATGTCGGCTCTATTATGGAGATTGTATTAGTTTTACTGCTTGTTTTCGTAGTTTAATTTTTTTTGCATGTTAGGTGTGAAACCCAACCAAGTTGCTCATTATTTACCTAAATATGTTTTTCATAATTCAGATTGCATATGGATTGAAGAGACTCCTCCGCCTTATATTTATGCAGTCTTAGTATTTGATTTATTCCCAGACTTTTATTAATGAAATTGTCTTTAACGTAAAAAGAAAACGTGCTAAAATAATAATATACATATAGCATATCGAAATGTATACATAATTGTACCATTATATATCGGTCCAACTAAAACTAAACTCAAGTTTTTTAAACAATGTCTAGGGTTTGAGCCGTATAGTTGGGAGATGAGACCCCTCTAAAGCAGTCAATTAGGTTTTCCAGGGAGATTAGTGATTGATAAATTTGGTGAAAATTTTAAATCAATAACAATTATTAGTTAAATTTTTCCCTCAAAAAATAAATAAAATTATTAGTTAAAATTTACTTACTTTCGGGTTAATAGGTTCACTCTCTCTAAGATCAAGAGGGTTACCACAAAAAAAAAATGTAAATGTAGAAGGAAAAAAAATAGCCGAAAAGGTCAATGATTTGAAACAGGATTTTCTTTGTGCTTTTGCCTCAACATTCAACAAACTCAAATAGCTCGGATGCCTTTGAAAAAGTCAACATAAATTAGTGTAGTCACTTTGGTTATTCTAAAACGTTAGCATAAATTAGATCCTTTAACCATGCACAATTGATTTAATCCTTAATCTAACGCTCTGTACATTTACATCATAGGACATTAATGTCACTTTCCATTATATAGGAACCAAAGTCAAAATAATTTAGGTGAATCTAGTAAAAACACCTATAATAAAAACGTTTAATTATAACTTCCATGCCAAACTTGGAAAAATAGATCAAAAGTCTTCGGAACTAAATTTGACAGCAAAGTTAATTATTTCAGGTGGAACCACCTAGGTCGGCATTGGGCAGCACTAGCTTATTTAAGAAAGGTTAATGATTAATTTAAGATATGATGCACATGCAGTGGTGACAAAATTGCAACTCTTACAAGTTGGGACTTGAGAGACAAGCTGAAATTACAGTATCAATTAGTATTGTGTATATGAATGATCAAAAGAAACTTGAATTTTTGGTTCGCCAACATGTATCAGAAGCCTTACAGCTTTCACATTTTAACTTGGCATGCTCAGATTAGAAACTAACATATTAGATATATTTTGGGAATAATTCTTATATTTGAGTGAATAAGTACATGTACATTGGTTCTCAAAATTGTAAGCATTGATTAAAACAATTCTTGATTTCTACAAATTGAAAAATACATCTAATAAATTATAAAGTATTAGTCAAAATAGTCCTTTTAAATTTTACCGTTAGAGATGTAATCAAATATGCAACGTCTCAACATTGTTCTCACTTAAATGCTTCCACACCATGAGTTAATTTGTCTATGAAATTTAGGTTTTTCAAAGATAAATTCAATGGTAATTAGTCCATGCACATTTACAACAACAAATAAATTTGTCCGTCATATAGTCTAAGCATGTGTTTGGTTTTGCGTTTGAAACTCCAAACAAACATTCATTTATGGTTCCTGATGTGATTTCCTAGAAACAACAAAACTAAGAATCTACATAAGCATCGAAAACTTGCAGTGATTTTGAGAAAATGTTGAAAATCAATGGTGTAACCAAATAGAGACTAAATTTCATCGACAAATTAGTCTTTAATAAATTGACATTGACGTAGGATCAATATGCGCGGTCAATGAGTCACATCATAATCTCTAACAATATAAATTAATGGAGAAATCATTTTAGTTACATTTTACAATTTTGAGATTGTATTGGCCAATTTATAAAAATTAAAGACGTGCCTATTCAATTATTCATATCCATTAGAGGATTTAACAGATAAAATAACCAAAATATTAAGTAAAATAGTTGTTGGTTTGCAATAACTATTTCATTCAAACATTTTGCTGTAGGCTCAAGTAACTATCTCGACAATCAAACATTCATTCCAAGGTACCAGTATAGAGGAAGTCCCCATTAGAAAGAGTGAACTAATCTTATGTGCTTAATTCTCCAAAAAAATATTAATCACGGTTAAACAATACTGGATATTTCATAACTATAATAGGTTAGCTATAAGTAACTATCTCTCAGATGTCCAATTGAGTAGTACATCAACAAAAATAAAGATATAAATAAAGGATGTTCTAATCATTTTTGTCCATAATAAATAATGCTTAATTGTCATCATCTTGCAACAACTTAACTATCAACCTACTATAATTGAGATTATAATAACTAATTCAAATTTATTATGAAGGAAAGGACAAACTATAAAAGGAAAAATTGGCTTAAAACAACACTCGTGAGTTATGACTTGTGACAATTGAGGAAATTATTTTATGCCAACAATTTCTTTTCCTTTTCAATAGAAAGGCTTCTCGGGTAAGATGGTGCCTAGATATTATGTGCAGAAGGAGTGCTTCTGCACTGACAACCCAACAAAAAAATGAATGTAAAATTTGAACCCTACCAAAACATGGGTATATAGTAAATAAATTTAAAATATCAAACCATGATGGAGGAAAAAAGAACACTGAAAAGATAAAAATGACAAACCTTATGGTCCCGATTCACGCATATCACGGCGAAGAACTCTATTCTCTCCAAGTCTTCAACCATCCCTACATACAACCTCCTCATCATAGTACTTTAATAACTTTACCATACCCACCAACCAATTTTCCTTTTTACTTTCTTTTCCTCCCTTGAATCAATGATGAATAATAATCAACATTCACCTATAACCATACAACCCCATTATGCCAAGACCGGTAAAAGTAACAAATAAAAGTAAATAATGAATATAGTGTGACACAATTGTTTGAGTTTATAAACATATGGTTAGATGTTCAATTTTTAGCCGATGCTTATGGAAGAATACTTGTTAAAAAACTTATATCTTTTAACTGTATGTTTAGTTCCTCGTTGAAAAAGTAAAAAAGTTGGTAGAAAACAGACTTAGATGGATTGAACATGTGGAAAGAAGGTCTCTAGATACCATCTTAAAAAGAGTAGATCAAATGAAGGAGAATCTAAGTCAAAATAGGCTGAGAAAAACCTATGAAATCTATAAGAGAAACTATTAGAAAGGATTTAAGGGTGCGTTTGGTTTGCAAAACAGCAAGTACTATACAAAACAGTACAAGAAAGAACAGCACAATGCAAGGGAGAACAACACAAAACAAATTTTTATGCCATTGAATAATTTTTTGTTTTATATGATTTTTGGGGGACGAAATGCTATTTTGGTATTTTAAACAACCTGTACGTGGGACAAAAAAGTTGTACTATGGTTTGGTGAGGGACAAAAATATTAGTTTTTGTCTTGTCCCTTGCATCTGGCTTGTCCAGCACCTGAAACAGTTTTACAAATCAAACACTGGACAACTGAAGTTGTTCTGTTTTGTCCTTCATTTTTTAGCAAATCAAACGCACCCTAGAGGTCAATGAGTTGGATTGGAATATGGTTTATGATAGAACATTATAGCGTAGTTTGATCCATGTAACTGACCTCACTTGGTGAATAAGACATGGTTGTTGTTTTTTGGTTCCTCGTCGAAAGGAGCGAAAATTGATTCTAAATGTGTATAATTAATTCTATTATGTTAAGTTATTTTGAGTAAAATTGATTTCGTCTTTAAGATTAGTTTTACTTTAAAATAAGATTTTTAACATTTGATTCTAGAATTAATTTTACATATTTAAAGTTAAACTCACTTTTACATAAATATATTAAAAAACAAGTCATTTTATCTTCAATTTAATTTTAATCAAAATAATTTTACAAAATCAATTTACATAATCAATGCAGAGCCAAACATAAATAAGTGGACATTTGTACCTCTAAAGATTAGTAACAAAGAAAAGGGTAAACACATTACTAAAAAACAAAAAAGAAAGTTAAAGCAAGATTCCCACTGTGAATTAGATGAATAACAAGAAACAGTAAGATTAATTGTCAGTATGAGTCAAAACAAGTTTATAGAATCAAACAAACAAATATCTACACTTTTCAAAAACATAAAAAAAAAAAGTAGATAGATATTTATGATTGTTTTTGGCCAGTAAAGGTGCGCCCACACATGGCAGCTGTCTCCAGCCCATTTCCCTCCCAATCAAATACCTCCCCCTTACATTATTACTACTTTACTATATAATCTTCCTCTAATCTTAACCCTTCTTCCACCGTCTCCTCCCATTAAAATAACATTACCCCAATTTCATTTTTCAATTCTATTTCAAATACCCAGTGAAGAGTGTGTCTCCCTTCACTTCACTTCATCTTTGTCATTATCATTTTCACAAACATGTCACCTACACCAATTCTTCTTGTTATCCTTCTTTCGCTGCATTTGTTCTTTTCACTTGTAGCAAGTGAGCAAAACGGAGAATTTGAAACACTAAACACAAAATTCAACCCAAAACTTCCACTACCACCACTGAAAACATTATCATCATCAAAACGTTATGAAGGATCTTCCGATCTAGTGAAACTGAAGTACCATATGGGTCCAGTTTTATCTTCTCCGATCAATATCTACCTTATCTGGTACGGAAACTGGCCAAAACAACACAAATCTCTCATCAAAGATTTTCTCAATTCAATCTCCGATACAACCGTACCTCACCCCTCCGTCTCCGACTGGTGGCGCACTGTTACACTTTACACCGATCAAACCGGTGCTAACATCTCCAAAACAGTCTCCATCGCCGGTGAATATTCCGATTATCGTTACTCCCTCGGCAAACGCCTAACAAGACTCTCAATTCAAGATGTAATCGCCACGGCGGTTCGATCTAAACCTTTCCCTGTTGATCACCGGAAAGGGATTTATCTAGTTCTAACCGCCGATGATGTTACGATGGATGAATACTGCCGCGCGGTGTGTGGATTCCACTACTTCACTTTTCCGTCGAAGGTAGGTTACACTCTCCCCTACGCTTGGGTAGGAAACTCCGGCACACAGTGTCCGGAAGTTTGCGCGTATCCATTCGCGGTACCGAGTTACATGGCGGGAGGTGGACCGGGGAAACTCTCGCCGCCGAACGGGAACGTCGGAGTAGACGGAATGGTGAGTGTGATTGCTCATGAATTGGCGGAGCTTTCGTCGAATCCGTTAGTGAACGCGTGGTACGCCGGTGAGGATCCGACGGCGCCGACGGAGATCGGTGATTTGTGTGAGGGTTTGTACGGTACCGGCGGCGGTGGTGGTTATATCGGTGAAGTTACGAAGGATAAAAGTGGAAAAACGTTTAATGTGAATGGGATTAGGGATAAAAAGTTTTTGGTTCAATGGGTTTGGAGTAATGTTTTGAATGCTTGTGCGGGTCCCAATGCTGTTGATTTGAATTGAATTTGAATTGAGTTGAGACATACCCAACGCTATTCATTCTTTAATGTCATTTTACTGCTATGGTTTTCTAGTAGTTGCTACTTGCCCCTAATGTATCATGTATATTATAATGTAACAATGTTTTTGTAATTTTATTTTCTCTACTTGAGGAAATTCATTAATATTATCTTTAGCTTTTTTTTAGTAAGTTTTTTAACTGTTTCTTTCTTTATACATTGCTCTGTTTTTTTATTTTTATTTATATAATAACAAACGGAATTAAACATGAATGATTGAACATTGGATAGAAAAGTTTAGAATAGGGGAAAATTATAGTTGCTATAAGTGTGTTATGCTTAGACCAAGCAACATTTTCAGGTGGCATATTGTGTCAGGCAATCTTAGATTGTAACGTGTAAAGCAAAAGTTTTTGTCAATGGTTTCCAATTTCCATCACATGTATTATTGTTTTATTTTTATTTTTATGGATCACATGTAAATAAAATTTCATATTCTTTTTATTTTCTATGGTCTAGAAAATTATGTAAAATTTCCAATTCTAATGTTTTTTTTTAATTATTAAAATTAAAATGAAACACACTTATTTATTTCATTTCAATTTCAATTGACTTGATAAACATGGGTCATTTGCTTCTTCCAGGTTCCAAGCGCAACATATGTCTTTTTGCGAATGCTCTTTGAGTTCTTTTCTTTATTGTAAAAAAAATAGCAATCATTTGTTCAATAAAAGAAGTATGAAATTGTACACCAAAAAAGTATGAAATTAGAAATTTGAGTAGTAGCTATGCAACTATCAGAGCTAGATTGTGGGAACAGGATTCTCTGATGTTACAACAGGGTGCTGTAATTAATTATAGGCGTCTGATCATAATTGGAAGGTCAAGATTGTTTTAACTAAAAACACACAGTTTTCAATCTCAACCGTTTGATCTGAGATGAACAACTGAGATTGAAAACTGCGTGCTAATTTTACAGCACCAAAACCTGGTCCTAAATTATGAGCAACTATGTTTGTTTGCCAACCAATTCGTTTGGACTAAACATGACTTTAAGCCAAATAAAATATTGTAATATAAAGCCAAAGTTTGAGATATCCATACATATGGCCTGTTTGGTAGCACGGTAGAATTGAAAAAAGCACGACAGCAAATCACGGTAACGCTAAAGCTACAAAACCCAGCTTCACAATTTTGAGGATTGGAGTGCATTGGGAAGTGTTATTTTAACGTGATGTGGTTTCAAAATCATATCCAAACACACTAATAGATGATTGAAACAAATCACGACCGTCTTGAAATCAAACTCGTATATGACATTGTTAAGATTTAATTCGCGGAACCAAAGTAAACCTCAAGCCGCTCCCTCCTGGTCTATTAAAAGATAGTTTAGTTTCAATATTTTTACAATTTTGACATAGATTTAAATTAAAATTTAGAAAAGAATATAAGTGATTTTGTCTAGAAAAATATTTGACCAAATATAGTTAACTATATGAAGATACCTTTGTTAATGATTTTGTTGAGGAAGCCTTTATATAACGGTATACTTCTAAAAAAGCTACCTAATCTTTAAACTTTTTTTAAAGGACCTGAAACTCAAACTTAAGGTTTATGCTCATTACTCCATAAATTAAAACAGCTCATTATTTAAATCAATTTTAATTAAAGGGTCATTATCATACCCTACTCCATAAACTAAAATGCATAGCTGCATACATACCATAAATCAAACGGTATCTCGTTGGTCTTTGGTTATAGATTTTCCTAGTCTCTACTTTCTACCAACCAAATCAAGCACATGCCAGCCAGACCCAGTATTGAACATAAGCAGGCACCTAGCACATTAAATGATCATATGCAAACATGAAGTCATATAATGGAAAAGTAACTAGCAGCCACCAAATAGCAACTAGCCACTAACCAGTGCTTAAGATATAGACAAAAATTTGAACTGTAATATTAATTATTTTGAATATTATAAGTTCTACATTTTTTTAATAAATACTCTAATTTTCCTTCAAGGAAAATAAATACTCTTTATTTATTGAAAATACTTTTTTTTAATAACAAAATTATATTAGATAGTAGAACCAAAAGAGTACAAAGAGTACTCGAGATCATACATCAAAGCAAAAAAATAAAACATGGAATATAACTAGCAAACTACAACAAAGGAGAAAAATTTGAAAACCTAAACACAAGCAAAGAACCCGCATACTGGACGAACCCTGAGGAAACAACCTTAAAAGGGGCCAAGTCTTTCAATCCTTTGCCCGAGTTTGGACATTCCAATCTAAATTGTCTCCCATAACCCGATAGACTTCCGAGAGCATTGTATTTGCCAAACTAACCGAGTACCACATTTGTCGTTGTGCTTCTGATACTCTTATACATGTTCAGACCTTGTTAAATTATAGTTTATGGTCTTGTATACTTGCACATATATTAACATATTGTTAGCCAATATTTTAAAAGAGCTATCTTAAATGCAGTCAAACCAAGGTTGACCTTATGATTTAAGAAATAAATAGTGCTCTCCTATTCTTATGTATTTAGTCGAAGTTGGACTTGCTGGAAATGCTCGAGGCGCGTATTTCAGTTCAACAAGCAAGAAGTAATCGAAGAGCAGTTTATTTCGGATTAGGTCAAGCAACGGGTATTTCTAAGTAGCACATATTCGAAATTCGAATTGAATGGATATTTGTTGTCCGTTTCTAGTAGTTATAGTTTTGAACCTTATGTAGGTAGTTACTTTAGTATAAATAGTAGTTTCTCGCAAGAGGAAAGGGTCACAATTCAATCATACAAAAAACTTACACTCAAACTATCCGCATTCAAGAGAGAAACGAGTCACAAGTTGTAATGTATGAACATGTGTACCAATTTACATTCAATCAATGCAATTTAAGTTTGTTTTCTTAAATATCTTTGCAATTTACTTGTTTATTTCAAGCAATCTCTTTTATTTTCATTTTGGAAATAACTTCG
>Ga0315914_1004625_pt1 | contig 20497 bp, 6 predicted proteins | sample MpolenodulesMG_FD_203920 | JGI IMG/M metagenome (GOLD analysis project Ga0315914, IMG submission 203920) | Medicago polymorpha root nodule microbial communities from Los Angeles, California, United States - elongated nodules | ecosystem: Host-associated > Plants > Roots > Nodule | place: USA... | reverse complement strand
CAACGGCTGCTTGAGACCTCCTCCAAAGTGAATTGTGAGTAATTTCATCATCTCATTGTCTATATCGTGTTATTATTAATTACATCGTTATTGATTCGCTACTTTATTATCCTTGTTTTATCGTTATCGTTGTTGGAACTTTATTGTTTAAATTGTTGCTTTATCCCTTTGGTGGCTTGTTTCATAGTGTGTTTTTTCTTACGGTATTGATCCATTTATTTGAGAGTATTGTTTTTCTTTCACTTTTTAAATCGTTGAAGTTTTTTTTTTTTTTTATGAAATCGAATAGTGTGTTTTATTATTATTACTATTTTATTTTAGTTTAGTTTTTTTTTTAGAGATATTTTAATTCAGCTTATTATTACTTGTTGTTTCTTGTTTTTTTTCACCGGTAATTCACCTATCCATGTCTTGTGTAAAATCTTGACCGAATTTTTTTTTCACTGCACAACCTTACTATTACCGGATTAGCTGAATATAACTCGTAATCATTGAATCAAATTGAAAATGAAATTCACTAAAAACGGCACATAGTTTTAAAAAAATAAAATAATTTACCATGAGAACAGAAATATACAAATCAAAATTTGCATAAAATAGCTACAGCCTACAGGCAAACGAACAGTAAAATCTCGGGACATGTTCACACTTAAAACCTATCTCAAGCATGCATGCCATTTATTTCATTTTTTTAATGGTTGATGCTGGCTATTGAACTTGTTCCTGTTGGCACACTACATTATCCAATCCTCAAAGCTGTGCATTATTTTTATTGATACTTATTGTTGTTGGAGTATCAGATACAACTTATATAAAATGCAAATCTTCACTTCTAGCTAAAACAGGATAATCATAACCTAGTAGTGTTTTTTTTCACTGTTAATTCACCGATCCTGCATGTCTTGTTGTGTAAAATCTTGGCTTTATTTTTCCGTACATATTAATCATGTTTTTTTCCTTCTTTTTTTTCGTTTTGCTTTTCTTTCTATATGCTTTGTTTCATTTTTTTTTCTTCCATATATCTATACATTAATCATTATTATTTTTTTCTTTTTTATGTTCTGCTTTTCTTTCTATATGCTTTGTTTCATTTTTTTCTTCCATATATTGATCATGGCTTGTTTTATATATAAATATGTTTGTTGTAGTTTATTACATGTTTATATGTAATTGTAGTATAAGAGTTATATAATCTAGAAATTAATTTTATGCAATTAGATGGATCATCAAGATCAGGAAATTGCTATCAATAGATGGTTTGATTTGCGCCGAAGAGCTGTAGCTCAGCTTATGTCTTTCTAAAATTTTTGACTTTAGTCCTTATGTTAACTCTCAGTTAAAAAAAATCCAAAATTAACGGTGTGCCACGTGGACCAATCATTCCACGCCACGTGGCACACTAAAAGACAAAAAATATTCAAAAAAAATTATTATTATTTTATTCCTTATTTTTTTTAATCTAAAAATATCATTAGTCCTTGCACTTTAAATACATTTTGATATTGATCCCTGCACTTTGGTATGGTCCTTGAAGCATTTTTTCTTACAAAAAAACTATCAATGATATTATTATTTTGTTTGTTATTTTTATTGAGAATAATTATAAAAAAATAAAATAAAGTTTTTAAAGAATAATTTTTCAGAGAATTATTAAAAAATCATTTTTGTTCATTAAAAAAACTAATCACCTGGACCAATCATTTTTCAAAAATTATTTTTTAATAATTCTTTAAAAGATTTATTTTTTTTATAATTATTCTCAACAAAAGTAATAAACAAAATAATAATATATTGATAGTTTTTTTATAAAAAAATAAAAATAAAAACAGGCTGAAGGACCAATACCAAAGTGTAGGACCAATATCAAAGTATTGAAAGTGCAAGGACTAGTGATATTTTTAGATAAAAAAATAATGAATAAAATAATAACATTTTTTGAATATTTTTTTGTCTTTTAGTGTGCCACGTGGTGTGGAATGATTGGTCCATGTGGCACACCGTTAGTTTTGGATTTTTTTTTTAACTGAGAGTTAACATAAGGACTAAAACCAAAAGTTTTAAAAAGTGCAGGGGCCAATGTCAAACAAAATAAAGCGCAGGTATCGATGACAAAATTGGGCGAATGTGTAGGGACTAAACACACATTTAAACCTTTTTTTTTTTTGAAGAAATCAAAATGGGATATATTAACAATGGCGATGAGAGCTCCCTAGTACAAGTTGTATCATAGAGGCCACCCAAAAAACAAACCATGTATATTCAAGTTGAAAAGGTCAGTCAAAACCCAAACACAATAAAGGGTCCGACCACCATCTATGAAAACCGTGCACAAACGTGACATTATTAGCTTTAAGCCACCACAAAGAGTGAAATTTAACTTGATCTAATAGTTGTAAAATAGAAGTTTCTATGTTGTTGAATATCCTGTTATTACGTTCACTCCAGAGCAGTCAAACACCCAGAAGGCAAAATAATTGGAGAAACGATCGACGTGCCTTTGAATGATAAATTGATTCCATTAACTTATAGCTTAAAACTTAAACTTTAAAAAAAAAAATCTCAATTTTACCTCTATCATCTTACTTTAAAGGAGTAAAATATTAATTAAACATATATACTACATCCGTTACAAAATATTTCTCACTTTTTAATACTACCTCCGTCCCTCATTATAAGTCCCTTTTGAGAATTTTTTTTGGTTACTTGTTATAAGACACATTTGCTATTTCCAACTACATTATTTATTTCTTTACATACATGCTCTTATCTATTACACGTCTTTTTCTTCAATCAACAATAAATAGCATGTTGAAAACATAAACTAAATCTCTTTCTAAAGGATAAAATTGTAAAAACAATAGTATTAAAACAACTTTAATACAAATATCCACTTTTTTAATTCTCGTGATTTTGACAAAAGAGTCTTATATATGGATAGCACTTGGGTGACATAGAGTTAGGGACATTGGTGACATTGGCCAATCACAATATCAGTATGCTTGTGTTTCTCTCTCTTTCACAAGCATTGCGACATTGTGATTGGTCAATGTCACCAATGTCACCAAACTCTATATCACCCTAATGTTACCCCTTATATATAGAGACAGAGGTAGTATTAAATTAGATTTAACTCAAATTCTAAGAATGTCTATTTGGAAGCTTGCTATATGTGGTTGTTATTTTTCTTTAAGTAATTAATAATACTTCCCCGGTCCTTATTATAAGAAGAAAAACAAAATAATATCAAAACCAATGCAATCATAATTATTTCAACTTTTTGAATATTTTTGCAAATATACTCTCATTAAAATTAAAATTGTGAAGCAATAAATATACCCATTAATATTAAAAAGATAAACATTAATTAAACGGTAGAAAAGTCTTTTAAACAATAACTAAACCTTAAAACTTGTGGCATTTTCTTATAAATAACTCAAAAAAAATTGAAAATTTTCTTATATATAGGACCGAAGGGCGTACATGAAGAATAATTATGTATGATTTATATAATAATCAATTTTTTTATATATTTAAACATAATATATATTAATTGTAGTTAGTGATTTCGTGTAGCCACCCAATACAGTGAAGAAAATAAACAGTGCAATCAAGTTTTGCAATTGTAGTTGGAGTGATCAGCTTAAGATTCCATCTTATATAAACAAGCTTGTATTTTCCTGAGAAATTTATGGCTACCTTAAGGATCATGACCATCCAAGAGGATGAGCTTTTGAAGATTTCCTCGATTCTAGAATAGGTGGAATTTCTGTCTACTCTATCCGTTTCATATTAAATACCACATTTGAAATATATGTATTCCTCGACTGTATTTAAATACCTAACTACTTTACTAACAAACTATATTAATAAGGTATTTTAGTAAATAAAATTCATTTATGCGATCATTAATGGTGCAGCTAATTTGATTATTCTTGAACCAAAGTTGATGACTAGAAACAAATGGTGCTGCTAACTCGATTATTTTGAAAGAAGCAGGCAGAACATATGCTATGCATTTATCAATGGATGAAGAAATGAGTGTTCATTGATAACCATGTCACATTGTAAAGTCCTCTTTTTTCTTACCTGATCTTTAGTCCAAATTTATAATTTATTCATTGTCATTTCTTTCTATTCTTAGACTTAAAAGTTAAAACATTTTTTTCGGTTTAAATAATTATTATCTGAAGTGTTTTATTTAGCTTCAATACTTAGTGTGGAAAGTTGATTCTGGCACATCTATTATTCTTATACTCTTTTTGGCATGCCCTTGAAAAATGAACTTATTCTTGTTAGCTATACCAAACTAATGTTGCCTAAGAGTTTGAATTTTCTTTATTATTTCTTCACTTTTTGTGGCTCCTTTGTCTATTAGATATTAAAGAAATGCTAAACCTATGACAATCACTGCTAAACAAAAACATGCTAATTAGTTTTAAAAATTATTAATTTAATTTAGATATTTCCTAGCATACATTAGATTTTTAGAAAACTATAGCTATGATAAGTTTTCAAGTGCATTTATAACCTGCCTAAAAAGATAGATATTAGACATGTACAAAATTTGGACTTTGTCCAAGGTGATTAGGCAAGGTAATACATCATTCATTGCCAGAAAAAGTCTATTCAGAAAAGTCTAATCACACACTCCCTATTACCTTCATTGCTACTAATTCAGCCATGGTATATTAACCTTCTAGTCCTGCAATATGCTTTAGCAACCATCCTACTAAATAAGCTGCAGCTCCTGCTATGACACCACTGAAAAGAGTAATAGCTGTGGTGAGCATCATGTTTTGACCAGCAATTCTTGCCCTTGCCACACCAAGAAGAGCAAGTCCAAGGGCTGAAACAAGGCAAGCACTAACAAACTTAACCGAATCATTGTCTGTAAATGGTATTAGGATGATGAAAGATAGCAGAGGTATTGAACCAAAGAGCATGAAGGATGCAAATGTGATTAGGCCATTCTTCCAAGGTTTCACTTCTTGGTCGGCTGGTAGAATTCCTTTGTCAGTTGCCATTCTTTGGTCCACTAGTATGTCATTGTATTTTGTAAATATGTTCACAACCTTGCACCAAAGTAAAAAAATACGTTTAGAACAAAGTACGTGTTTAGATTGACTTATTTGAGTTTATCTAATGACATACGCACATACACACTTGTAAACTGTTTAAGATAACTTATGACATGTTTAGAATAGCGTATGACTTCTATGAAACAAGTACAAATTTTTCCTAATAATATTGAAATGAATGTTTTCTCATACGTACCGCGGTTGCATCATTGTAGTCCATTCCAAGAGATTGATAGTATCGGACTAACTCCCTTTGTTCATTTCTCCTACTATTCAAAACATCCCATTCGGTCACTCTCCTTTCCTCGATGATGACATCCCGCTCCGAGCTGGCGGACACTATGTCTCCAAACCCCATTGATATTGCATCTGCTACTAGGTTCGCGAACCCAAGAACCAACACATTCCCTACATTCAGTGCAGCACACAAGTTAAAATGGGAACATATATCTTGCAATGAAAGTTACGTATAGTCGAATCTCAACCACTCATTTATTTCTACTAGAATCTCTCAAATGAAAAATCCAAGATTGAGAATCTAAATCCTGTTAAAATCGACTATCTATATTGACATCAATAGCATGAGAATCAGTATTGCATGCAAACATGACAAACGAATTCACATTGGGAATCCACCCAAGAGTACTACTTCTCCCTTTTCACTGAAGGGACACTTAAGTGACTAGCAATACTGCACTAAAACTCAAGCTAGAGAATGAGTTGGATTACATTTATAAATCACACATGAATCATTTTCTTTTCTATTGTGATATGAGATGAGTAAAAGAAAGAAAAAAAAATCAAAGATGCACACAATTTTGCATGAAAATTCTGTCAGCTGCACATGCACAAACTACAAATTCAAATAATTTTTTTGTGAAAAGGACAAACATGCTGCAACAACCTACCATACTATCATATAGCAAATTCCATTTTCCTCCAATACTTAAAAAAAACCTTCTATGTTCAACAATTCATGTTCAAGTACTAAACAAGGGACCACAACTTCAATCTCAAATATGGCTTTGTTTTTTTGCTTTTATATAAAGAAGTTAATTGAAAAACTCTCTTTCTTGCTCATGTATAGATGCACTCAAATTCATTTGCAAATCTCTCTCTATGGACACTCCACATCCCACACACATAAAGTCAATAATCATATTACTAAGTTGTTTAATGAAAAATAAAATGACTAATGCTTATATTTCTTAACATTATACTAAATTTAATTTAGAGACCAATTTTTGTCTCAGTAGCAGAGTTGTGAACCGTGGTTTAGTCGCTAATGATAGAGATTAGAGACTGAATAGTGATTAGAGGTGTAACTTTTTACAAATAAGTGCATTTCTTTAGTTGTTTTTCCTATTGTTCTTAAGTTAAGCAACATTTTTTATGGCTATAAAAAACTTTAAAGATATGAATTTAAATAAATTGTAAGTAGTTAAGTTAAGAATCATAATAGAAGTGTATTTTAAGTTAATAATCATTAAAAGAAAAAGTTCTTATACATAAACCATCTTAGTGGCATACACCTTTTTACACCCACACATATTTGTGCTTTTACACCCACATACATTTGTGACATGTGGCAAAAACATTGAAAGAAGATAGGAAGGATGATGATGTGATGTGAAATTACTAAAATACCCCTGGTACATGGGGTGTGTATAAAAAATGGTGTCTACCTATCTTTTTTTAAAAAAAAAAAAAAAATCAATAAAAATGCATATGATTTTTCTTTACAAACTAGTCTCATCTACGACAGTTGCATGGTCCCCATTTGTGAGACCTTTATATCTAGAGAGAGAAAACTGTCCATCATTTTTTGTTTTAAAGAAACCAGTCCACCATCATATTAGATGCCTTTTAGTATAACTAATATTAAGGAGTTTTTTTTTTCTTTTTCGAGAGAACTAATTTTAAGATTTGATTTGACAAAAGAACTAATTTTAAGATGAAAATATGTTTTCTCTCCAAAAAAAAAGATGAAAATATGTTTAATTTTTTTGAGAGGGTGAAAATATGTTTAATTAAATACCATATATTTTATTTAAAAAAACACTTTGAATAATTATAAAATTTGAAAAGAGGTTAGAGTTAAAAGATAAACAACACATATATATATATACCAGATGAACTACTACTAGCTGAGATAGAGGAAATGAGAGAAAAGCAAGTGATGATGGCATCAAGCCCTCCATAAACTATGCTCTTTACATATTCTCCTCTCCAAGGTTCTTTTGGTCTTTCACTATTCCTTTCTAAATCACCACCATCTTCATGGAGGAGGAGCCTTGTGTTGCTATTTCCACCTCTCTCATGAGTCTCATCCATTACCATTCAATGCTTCTTCTTTTTTATTATTAAATTTTTGGAACTTTGTGGCTATGGTAAATTACATAGCAACAAGAATTTTCTTGTAATGTTTTCAGTTTTGACAGTGATGCACAATTTTACGTTACATTCATTTTTATCCTTTTTGTTTACGTTTATCAAAGTGCACTTTATTCGTTCGTGGAAAAGTAAAAAATCAAAGTGTCACTTTGCATGTCGATGCACAAACACGTAGCCAATGAGTGCAACTTTTGTTTTCTGTATTTACGGAACGTTGTTGACACGTTTATGTGAATCATCACATGGCCACCGTTCTTATATAGCTGTAAACTACTAGCTATGCATAGAATATACTTACTCACAGATTGTATAATTTGTTTTTAGGTCAATAAATGTTACTCCATCTGATAGATGACTCATTTGAAAATGTGTAATTTTAACTTAATTTACTTTGATCATATTTTTCTATTAATATACAAAGATAAATAATATCATATAAGATGCCGTTAGGTTTGTCTCGATTTTCAAAATATCAAATTTTCATAATTTTTTCTAATATATTATTCAAGATATTTAAGCTCAAAATTATGTATTGACATGCGTAATAAGGTCAACAGTGTCAAGTATTAAGAGACAGAGGGAGTATAAGAAAATCTTAACCGGTGCCTACCGTTAAGAAATTATAAAAGAAAAGGAAATGTTAACTTGTGCCCTTAAGACACAAGTTTAGAAACCAAATGTAAAAATAATATATTGAAATGCGTGCATTAAATTTAATTTTTAATGTTTTAATGAATTGAATGCACAAAGTTTAAGGAAATATTTCTTTTTTTGAATTTCTTAACATGTGTCCTAAGGGCACAAGTTAACACTACCCTAAAAGAAAATATTGTTTGGAAATTGTGTATTCTACTTTTTAAAAGTTAAAATAGTGTTCTTTTCAATGCAAAACTTAACTTTTCTTTCTACTTTTATTTTCTTAACTAATGCCGTGAAGGCAATGGTTAACAAGCCCAATGTTATAATTAGGATTCTAAGTAACACACCTCATTACAGGGTTCTTATAACACTTTATTGCAAGACAAGTCAAATATAAATCTCTCAAAAATAGTCCAAGAATCGAACTCTCACAATTTTTATAGTAAAAAATGAATTTAATGATAATAAAAAAAGGTTTTGCTATCCTCCTAAAAAAAAGGTTTGCTAATATAATGGTGGTAATGTGTGTGCATTTTACTTTTGCATATAAAATTTAGATTAGATGAAATACACTCTATATAAGTTCTGAAGAAATAATTCAATTCAATGAAGTTTGCAGCAAAGTTTATGTATAGTCTATAATAATACACTTTGGGATTTGAATTCAAATATAATTGTTAGTTCAAGTGAAAGGTCCGACTATATATTACCTTCTTGATTATGTGTGTGCTACTTTTTTGGGGGGAATGTGTGTGCCACTTATGCACACAATTTCATAACAGTAGTACTAATCTTTTTTCAGAAAAAAAAAAATACCAATCTTATATCTTACGAATTTAGATTTTTTGTGTGCATTGTGGAACTCATTTTTGGGGGTAAGATATTTGGACATTTTTACTTACAGTATTATAGTTTTATATTGTAAAGTATGAGTTAGAAATTTTATACTAAATAGAAAATTAAAGTGTATGTTGAGGAGAAATCAAAGGACCTATACTTGATGTCTTGAGATGTTGAGTAAAATGGGATGTTAAATGCGTGTTTTTAATTCATTGTAAATTTGTAATAATCTTTCACGACTTGGTTGATTTAGTTGGTCAGATAACAAAAAGTTGTAAAGAAATAGACCAACAAACAAGTATTGTCCATGTTTATATAGTGCTTTTTAAGTTTAGACGTGCAACTAAAGGAAAAACTTGGGATTATCAACTGGATTTGCCCTTGATTTCTTTATATCTATTGGGAAGAAGAATAATGCATGTGTAATCACAGCTTCAACTCTAAATTACTTAGAAAAACTAAATAATTATAATAAATTGTCCAAAAAGTTTTAACAATAATGATTGTGACTAGTCACATTTTGGAGTATGTAAATGAATTTATATCCAAAAGGCATTCAATAAATTTGTATATTGAACATGAAATTACTTCTTTTCTTTTTCCTTTAATAACATGATATGAAAATAACAAAGAAAATATGAAAATTTGAAATAATGACAGAAAATAAAAATAAAATTGCATTATTATCATTCAACCTAGACCAAGGGCCTCCTTTCATCATCTTCACCTACAGAACCATGCAGTGTTCCCAACTCTTCATCAACAGTAGTAGATTTTGCACTACTGTCTCTATGAGAAGAATTTAAGGCTCTCTTGGGTATGGCAGGTTTGTTTTCAGGCAACATCTTCAATGTGATTCCCATAGCTATGAGTATTAGTCCACTCCCATGTTGTTCTGTTAATGGTTTTGTAAATATCAAGTATGATAGTAGCAATGTCACTGCCTTTCTTGCTGTTGTTATCTGTGATTGAATTCAATGAATTGAAATAAGTTAAGATCACAAACATAATGTGACAAAAATTGAAACACCATCTCATACATAGAGCTGATTTTCACATTTATGTCACCAATTAAATTAATTATTTAACTTAACCTGTGGACAAAAGTATGACAAGAGTAGTTAAAGAAACTTCCAATTAACAAGTGGTTAAACTCAATTGATTAAGCTTTAGTTAAAGTAGAATCAAATAGGAGTACCGAGTTCGACCCGTCAATGATTTAATCTTTTGTAAGACTTCACTTACCTTTGGCTCAAAGTCCGAATCAAGTATCAAGTATTTAATGCTAATATATGCAAAAGGTTAAGAGTTTGGTCATTTAATAGCATTTATGATGCACAAGCTGCTTGTTTTTTCATGTATGTGACTTATTAATGTTAGGTGCAGTACAATGGTCCAAACTGACATATTGAAATGAGGAAAAGCTTGTGATAGTAAATTTACCATGGCTGTTGTGGCAGCACCAAAAAGGGCAATTAGGGAGAGGACTGAAACTTGGCCTATAAATGTAGCCATTGCTTCAAATACTAATACACCATACACGTAGGGATGCTGCAAGGACAAGAAAAGTGTGATTCTATTGATAAGTAAAGCAGAAGAATAATTAGTTTAGAAAAAAGGAGCTGTTTATTCCAAATTTACCTGTGAACATGAAGTCCATGCTTTGAATAATTCTCCTGTAAAAAGCATAGGTGGGATTAAGAAAGGTAATCCCACTACTGTAGAGCAGAAGAGCATCTCCATCTATGTTAACAACAAAAAAGTATAAGAATTTTAAACACGGCTGTTATACTACCAGAAAAGGTTGAATTAGCAACAGAAAAGCAAAGAAGAAAAACATGAAATCTAGAGATAATTTTTAGTTTAGGCCCTATTTTGGATAAACAGATTCACTAAACATTTATAGCATAAGCATTGTATAAGCTATTTCTCTAAATATGAAAATAAAGTTGAACTGTTTTTCTTATAGTCTATAAGATGTTTTCATAAGATATCTTGTAACTTATAGAAATAAGCTGAAAACAATATATGAACATGTCATAAGCCGTTTCCATAAGCTCTCTCAAACAGTATCACAAGTGCTTATGTCAATAGATAAGCTCAAATAAGTTAATCTAAATAGACTCTTATTCTCTAAACATGCATTTTCCGTCAAAACTAGAGACCAACAGTCATTCAAAATAATCACAAATTTGGCATAAATTAATCATATATTTGTTGCGAAAGCACAGAGATGATTAGGAAGTGATAGAAAATCGATCACCTGTGTGGTATCAGGGTTCATAGTAAAGATTGCTTCTTGAAGATTGCCGAGAAAAGAATCCATAACCAAAGCACCGGTTATCATAACAACACCAACAACACTGAAATTAGGTGATGTATGTGCGTCTGCTAGTGTAAATAGGATCAATCCAACAACCAGGAGTATTGCAGATATATACTCATGTATTGGATACTTTCTTCTCAGACCAGGAATAAAGGCTCCCATTATCATCACTGGCAGAACCTGTAACATAAAATTTGGATCTATTATATTGGAATATTCAGTGTTCATTTACCTATATAACATGAATGACACAGTTTGAAGAGCAAAAAACATGACATAGTGTCTAAAACATGTCAGCTAATTTGGAGTTACTGAATTGTAAGTTTGATAACTTCATAATCATTGCTGCCAAATAACCGTTGTAGCATAGCAAAATTTGGAGAAACCGTTATTGTTCTCTGATATAGTACAAAGTGTTGACAATTGTGGATTGCAAAAAAAGTGCGGTTTCTTCAAATTCCGCTATGCTACAATGCCTTAGCCACTATTTAACAATATTTTGTACTAAATAGCCTATCACATATAAAAATAATTTGCTCAAAATCTGCTATGCATTAGCCGCTATTTAACAACACTGTGTCAAATTGCAGCTAATGCGCTGTAGTGCGATGGAATTTGAACAGACCACTATTTTCCATGATTAGAGATTGACATCATTGTCCAAAAATTGATGTAAGCATGAAAAGTGGACAGAGTGATTCCATTATTTCAAACATAACCGATCCAAAACAGTATCCTTCAAAAATGGGTAAAGTAAAGGTAGGTGTTTTCTTTTATTTTTTTCAGTTACCTTTGTGGATTTAAACATAATCTGTGCAGGGTAATTAAGAAAAGCCAAAGAACCCTTTGTTAAGCCATGTGATCCCATGAGTACAGCAGAAAGCTTCACATAAGTTTTCCATGGGTTCACCATTTGCTTGCTTGTGAAACCATTAAGGTAAATCAGAAACAGGTAAACAAATCCTTGAATAAATGTGAAGTACCAACCATAGCTGAAACAAGAAAAAACCAAAATCACAAATTCCACTTTTAGTTTCCATTGAAAGCTAAAAATCAGTATCAAATGAAACAGTAATAAACAAGTTATGAAATTCACCTAAAATGAAGCCTGTTATACACATATTCCTGAAAAATCAGACAAATGAGAAAATAATTAGTACCAAATATCAGATTAATAACTTCACATTAATCCGAGTTCGAATTCTGGTTTTATCTCTCGACCAAACTCCAGATTACCAGAGTCATTTTCCCGGAAACCAGAGGATTAAATCCATAAAAAAAAAAAAAAAAAAAAACTTCATATATATGAAACAAAAACTATTAAGATTATTTCAGAAAGAAAAAAAAAACTATTAAGATTAGAAAGAAAAAAAAATGAAAATTTGAAGCATAGTCCCCTACAAAATAATCATTAAGAAATTTACCAAAATCAAATGAAACAAAATTCTACACACAAAGACACAAAAAACACAAAAATTTCATCTTTTATATCTTGTCTATATTGAAGCATAATCTAATTGAATAAATTGTAAACAACAAAAATTATATAAACAAAATCAAAATGAATTCAAGAAAAACCAGAAAGAGAAAAGAACATATATACCTCACAGATACCATTGACAAGATATCCAAAGAAAAATCCAGACGAACAAATGAGAAATTGTTGCCATCTGGGTCTATCAGAGAGTGAAATTCCAAACAAACTACGACCCTGTTCTTCTTTCTTCATCTTTTGATTATCATTCACCAATTTGAAACCAACCCAAAATTCAATTCAGTAAAAAGATTGTATTTTTGATACTCAAATTTGATTAAACCATTAGAAGCATTTGAAGCTAAAATCTTTGCATGTTGACTTTATCAAAGAAGAAGAGAGCTTTGGGGGCACAAAATTGTACCTTTTTATTAGTCTAAGCAAGCTTATAGTATTTTATATGCATGGAAAATTTTGAGAGAGAGAGAGAGAGAGAGAGAGAATTTGTGTGTACTTACAATGGAATTTTATATCCAAAGAAAATTTTGAGAGAGAGAAAATTTTCTTTTCAAAATTTTCTTTTGGTGTGCTCTGAATGTGTTTGTGTAATGGTAATTCTACGCAAAGGTGGAATTAATCTTTTTTATGAAATGATATATGCACGCGACTGCGTAGACTAATTTATAAAAAAACGTAATGAACGACAAAACTCTCTTATTTAAAAGATAAAAAGTGTGATTATAAAATAATTCTTGGGTCGACAGCGAAAGTTGAGTGCAGATTGTGTATGTTTGGTTTCATTTTATGAGGTATCAGAATTGATTTTAAAGTGTAGAATTCTATTTGAAGTTTGAATTTGTAGTTTTTTATTCTAAAATTGATTCCCACATGCATATTTAAAATTCAACTTACATCTACGTGGATGTATCTAAACACAAACTACTTTTACTTTAAATTACTTTTAACCAGAATCAATTATACATAATCAATTATTTTAAAATCATTTCTGCTCGCCGCACGACCAAACACACCCTATAGAGATAGAGCTAATTGATTTAGTAGAGATTTTTTATGGATATTTTACAAGAAAGTAATAAATATAGGATACTTTACCGGAAAGTAATAAATATTTTGATTAAAAAAGGAAAATTTATTTAATTTTAAAATTTTGATTGAATAGTATTTGATATTTTCTTTTCAAAAAGTATTTGATATTTTGTTTGAACGAGGAGAAGAATGGAAATATAATATTTTGATTAGGAAAGTATTTAATATTTTGTTAATATAAGGAGAAGGCCAGCTACACAAGAATGACAGTTATGTCATGTGGACTACATGCAAATATTCAAGGTCCTTTTTTTAATATATTTTATAAGGGATAGGGCCCATTTAGGAGCGATTTAGGTGGGGTCCTTTTAGTTTTTAATTTGTTGCTTGCTGATTTTGATTTTGATATTCATTTATAAGAAACTAGAATTTTGTATACCATTAACAAGTATTAGGGAGGGCTCTTTTGGCACTATAAGAAAAATGTGTGTATTATTGAACCATATAAGGCTATATCGTTTTCAGAAATAGAGTCAAATTAGAGATCGTAATGACAAGGATAGACCAACTACTAGTGGGGGAGGGAGGCCATGGAGGGAACGAGAGGTTTAGGGTGCGTTTGATTTGCTAAAATATGAAGAACAGAACAGAACAATTTCAGTTGTTCAGTGTTTAATTTGTAAAACTGTTTCAAGTATAGGATAAACTGGAGGCAAGAGATAGAACAAAAACTCATATTTTTGTCCCTCACCTAACCACAGCACAACTTTTTGTCCCATGTACAAGTTGTCTAAAACACTAAAATAGCATTTAGTCCCCAAAAAATCGTATAAAACAAAAAATTATTCAATATCATAAAATTGTCTTGCCTTGTGTTGTGTTGTTCTGTTCTGTCCAGCACTTACTGTTTTGCAAACCAGACACACCCTTTGGGAGATAGATGGGTTGTGTGATTTTAGGAGAGAGGCAAAGAGGAGGTATACCAAATAACAAAAATGTTGACATTCAATAGTTAAATATAGGCTTAATAGCAGTTTTAGCCCCCTAACTTTCCCAAAGTTGCGATTTTGGACCCAAAAAACTACAAAATCACCCTCTAAGTTTTGCGTTTGTGGCAGTTTTGGCCCCAAGGCCAATTTTGACTCGGTCTACAATGATGTGACACCCTAAGTGAAGTGCCACAAGTTTTTTTTTTTTTAACCTTGGGGGCCAAAACTGCTACAGTTGCAAAATTTATGAGGCGATTTGGTAGTTTTTTTTTCTCAGGGAGCCAAAATCGCAACTTCGTGAAACTTAAGAGACGAAAACTGTTATTAAGCCTTAAATATATCTTTTAATATTTTCCTCTAAAAAAATATCTTATAACAATTTATCTCCTGAAAGGAAAAATTTCTTAAAGTACCTTTTCTTTTTGTCTGCATTTCTTGATGGTATCTTTACTTGGGTTGCTGGTTTTCCTTAGATCACTTGGTTGGAGAGTTTTCTCCTCAACCTTGTTTCTGGTTTAAAACTTGACGTCTTAAAAAAATAAAATTACTAGTGTTTGTGCGGCCTCATATATGCACCTAAGTTTTTGTAATACATTTTGTTTCACTCACTGGAATTTTTATGTATTTATAATTTTCTCAAACTTATGTCTAAAGAATGTGTATTTTTAGTTAAAAATCGTATAAAAAAACACTTAAGTTTTGTCCATTTTTATTGAGAAGGGTTATTTGGAAATTTTATGAGAAAAATTATTTTGACAACTTTTTTTCAGACAATTAACTTGACAACTTAAAAGTTGTTTAAAATCATATTTTTATACGGTTGTTAATTTAATAATAATCTCCTTTAAAAAATTGTAATAATCTCTCTCTTAAGTTAATTAAAATCGAATTTAGGTGTATCATTGTCGGTGATTCAAAAGTTGTCATATTTTTTCTTCAAAACAAAGTTGCCATATTTTAGTTGTTCAAATATCACTCATCTTTTTTATTTAAAGTGTTGAACATGTAATTTTGTTTCTATACTTGCTCGACTGGATACTCTTGACTTCTTCAACAAAATAAAAATTGAAATGTTGACTATAACATGATTTGCCTCTGACGTCTTAAAGTACCAACAAGACCTCCATGTTTTATTTGACTTTGTTTTCGCAATGTCATCACTATTAATTCATATCGGCATCATTGCAACATGGTAGCTTCTCCAAATTGCACCCGCTACTCTTCAACCATAGAGGATACTCTTTACTATTTACGTGAGTGCACTCATTCTATAGATCTTTGGCTCCACTTTAAAATAGGGCGTTATCATAACCTTTTCTCCTAAATCAATGTTAAGCTTTGGCTTTATCGGATGACATGTGGTGCCTCCTCAATTTTGTTTGTCACGGGTTTGTGATATGCTTTGTGTTGGAGAAATAATATTATTTTTCAGGAACAAAATTGGTTTATTCATGAGGTGAGGTGGAAGACCTTCTCTTTGCATGATGAGTGCATTACCTATTATTGAAATCTTGGATTGGATTCACACAATCGCGTCTCTTGGCTCTTTTGCCCCCCCCCCCCCCCCCCCCGGAAGATACTCTCAAACTTAATGTTTGCGGCAGTTTCCTATAAGATTCACAGTGCTTAGGTGTTGATGGTGTTGTTTGCAACCATGATGGTGATTGGGGAGATTATTTTTCTCACAGTGAGGTTGGAGGTGATGTGTTACTAGCCGAATTGTGTGTTATCCAAATGAGTCTTGACTTTTGTCACAACAAAAGTCATAACAACATTATTTATGAGAATGATTGTTCAGAAATTGTTGAAATATTTATTGCTATGCTACCTTGTATGACGCATGCAACTAATGTGATTGTTTATGAAAATCTGATTTTAAAATATAAGAAAGAAATTTGATTATTTTAATAATATTTTATTTCTTAGTTGTTTTTGAGATTGATTGAAACTCGTAATTTTTATATTACTACAATTGGCGTTTGGTTATTCTTATTCTTTTTTTTAGTCAGGTAGCCTAATGGCTAGAATCCACCTTATAAAGTGAATAAGTGGGGTTTCTGGGGTTCGAACCCCGGTCCCTGCATATAATAATGTATTGTCCTACCAACTGAGCTATGCTCACGGGACATTCTTATTCTTTTTTTTTATTATTATATAATTTGAATATAACTATGTATTTCTTTTCCGGGAGTATCAAAGTATGTACATATACTTTTCTTTTGGTATATTATATCATAGTCTATGCATTATTAAAATCAATATGTTGTTGTTGTAATATAGGCATAATAGTTTTTTTATCGGTCCAAGTTTGATTTACACTTACATGTCGTTAATACGGTTTTTTATTCCTCCCCTCCAAGGACGATTCAGGCCCTTTGAGCTCGTCATGAGACTAATCATATAATAGTCAACAATATATTTGCTTCTTTTTATACAAGGTTGGACTGCCTCTCAAATGTATGACTTCAGGAATCGAATTTTTTTCTCTCGCTAAACCAGGAGAAAGGACAATAAGGTTGGACTGCCTCTCAAATGTATGACTTCAGGAATCGATTTTTTTCTCTCTCGCTAAACCAGAAGAAAGGACGACAGGCATCAAGGGGAAACATCGACATTCCAACTAGTTTGACACCCTGATGAACCCCATCCTTTACCGCCAATCTCGAAATTCACATTTATTTTCAAGCGAAACATATTACATGTTAAATGGCTTGGATCTCATCTCAAAAACTAGCTTAAAGGATGAAGAATCTCAAACACGTTTATACATTCAACGATCCAAGAATTTGAGGAATGTGAGACTTCAAACAAACAACTTTCAATACTCATATTCACGTCTAATGTGAGCATGTGTTTAATTCTCACGTTGCAATCTTAACTCGATTGTGATATCATGTTAGCAACAATAAGGAATCAGAGAAAAGAGATAATAACATAAAAAATGTGGATAAAGTTTCGCTAGAATGAGCAAAATTATGAAAATAAGGATTAAAAGATAATATAAAACAAAATATAAAGGTATTGCACTAATTACTTATAAAATATAAAGGGTCCAACATCATAAATGCAATAGTTTATTATCTAACATTCCCTCAAAAAAAAAAATTTATCTAACATTAAAAACTCTCCAAACACAAATTATTATCTCTCCATTTGTCAAAATAAATAAAAAAATTCATTTAAAGACAAATAAAATAAAAAATGGATTGATCATACTATTAAGTAAATCCCACCAACATCATTAATTATTTTAGGGTTAAATATGTTTTTGGTCACTATAAATATACCAACTTTTCGTTTTAGTCCCTCTAAAAATTTTCTTCAACTTTTAGTCCCTATAAAATTTTCAATCACTACTTTTGGTCCCCATTTTTAAACTAATTTTTGTATTTTTTAATGAAATTGTGCAAAAATGTGTATTATATTGTAAAAAACATTCCCAAAAAATTAGAATTTTTTAACAAAACATAAATTAAATATGAATTTTTAACCGTCAAAAATATAAAAATTCATATTAAATTCATGTTTTGTTAAAAAAATCTAAATTTTTTTGGAGAGATTCTTATAATATTATGAATTTTCTGAAAAATATTATTCAAAAATATGAATTCTACATATGATTTTACTTTAAAAGAGGGACCAAAAGTGAAAATGAAAATTTTTATAGGGACTTAAAGTTGAAGAAATTTTTTAGAGAGACTAAAACGAAAAGTTGACATATTTATAGAGATTAAAAACATATTTAACCTATTATTTTATAATATATTTTTTTCAAACTTTATGTTATTTTCTTTTCAAATAGTAGAAATGTAGAGGGTCCATAGAATCTTAACCTTCCAAACACTCTGGCTCAAATCTTCTTTTTAATTCAATTTTTTTTAGGAAAATCTAGACATTTAGAAAAGCCTAATTCTAACCTTTTTGATAAGTAAGCCAAGTCAAGTCAACCTATAATTAGACTATGTGTGTCACCCCTAAGAGAAACTAGCTGATGATGATGATGAAAGATTCAAAGAAGACCCGTAGAGAAGTAATTATGGCTATAACCCAAATGCCAAATTAAGCAATTCACATTTCAAATGCACCAATCAATTGTTAACCATATGGATACTTTTTTGGCCACAATTTGATCGGTGCTTTTCCGTTTCAGTCACGTCGTATAAGTCAAAGTGGAAAAGCCGCAAGAATTGATGATCTTAATTTCTGATCCTTGTTCCCAAAAACAACTTTTGTTGATTTTATTTTTCTAAAAATAGTTACCATAAGATATGCACAATTTTTTTTTGTCAAATACATTGGATAAAATTTTGTCAAAAAAATATGCACAAAATTTTATCACTAAAATTTGGGTCAAGTAGTAATGATGGAATGGAAGTTGAGTTTAGGTAAAATCTTATGTAAACTTCAAGGGGAAAACTGCTTAAAGATTGAGCCTATCAAACAACAAATAACTTGCATGAAAATACTTCTCCATTTCATTTTAGCTGTACGTTGTGTGCTATTAACATGTGTTAATTTATTTGCCACACACTTTAGAATATATTTATAAGAAAAAAAATCATGGCTATATATGTTGTACTTTACCATATTCATAGTCTGTCATAAACCCAGATAAAAGGGAAAATGAATGATTGAGTTACGCATAGAAAGTTTGTTTAAAACTTAGTTGAATATTTTATGAAAGCAAAGAGATGAATCTCAATACAAACGCATCCACAAAAGAAGTAAAACGAAAAGTAAAAAAATACTCACAAGTTGATTGCGGTTCAAAACTTCATACTTATATTCATAGCTTTTCGATAAAGTTATCGTGAGTCTATTTTAGTTGATATGAACAATGCATAATATATGCGAGATTTAGGATTCAAATTCAGGCCAACACAAACAAAAAAAATAGCTTCTCGACAAAATATTTTATTATCGAGGAATTAGTGAATCCTCTCGTATAATTTTTGCATGCACAAAACGGCAAACTCTTTCACATGCAGTTGTAATGTTTATAGAGATACAATTGCAAACTCTTTTATGATACACAACTACTGAAGTTCCATGTACACCCAAAAGAATTGGTGAAAAAGCTCAAACCAACTCTATTTTTTTTCCTTTCTACTCGCTGATGTGAGATTTAGATGAATAACTACTTTGTATAATTATCCAACTCTTATGTTTTAAAATGATTTTTGCACATACATGTTTAAAACATTATAAAATGTTCCTTTGTTCAAAAAATGCTCAAAATTTATATCATTTTTTTTTGCTACTTGTATCTTGAAGTTTTGGTGTTTAAATCTTTGAATTTAATTCATCTTAAGTTAAAAAAAAAATCAATCTTTTGGCAAATGATCTTTTTATAATGATCTAAACATGTTTGAAAAAAAACATTAAAAATTTATGAATAAATTAAACAAATTTAATTTTAGCATAAACTAAAACAACGTGCAGAATTTTTTTGTAGGCACGGGTGTTCACGGCCTGTTTAATCTAGTCACCTAACCCATTCAAACCCGAAGTGGTTGGGTTCATGTAACAAGTTTATGCTATCAAACTCACGAACCAACAAACCCAACTGATTCAAAATATATATTTTTATAATGTAGTTTAAGACTTTTATGTATTAATCTTAAAGTATTCCAAGTAAATGCAAGTGTTAACATTTTAAATAATAAAATTTAGTCTAAATGTTAGAATTTACCTATTTATTTTAAAAAAA
>Ga0315914_1004622_pt1 | contig 20504 bp, 17 predicted proteins | sample MpolenodulesMG_FD_203920 | JGI IMG/M metagenome (GOLD analysis project Ga0315914, IMG submission 203920) | Medicago polymorpha root nodule microbial communities from Los Angeles, California, United States - elongated nodules | ecosystem: Host-associated > Plants > Roots > Nodule | place: USA... | reverse complement strand
ATTGACACACTTAATAGTTAAGGGACCAAACTGAAAAAATAAAATAAGTTAAGGGACCAAAATAAGTTCAGGGCGCATCGGCAGTTAACTGCCAAGGAAAATAGGAAACCGACGGCATTTAACTACCGAGGATTTCCAATCCGGCGGCAGTTAACTGCCGAGGAGGTATTTACGTCTTTAACCGGTGTTTTTCAGCCTAATCACAAATGGGAATAACAAATTTCTAAACCCACGTGATACAATTTTGCAAGGCCCAATAACAACAACTCAGGCTAATGATAATGTGATGGAACGAGCAAGGGGACAAACAGTCACAAAATGTCCAAAATGGTTGGAAGTCCAAAATGGTTGGAAGGATACTCTACAAAGAATTATTCTCTTTACCTAGAACAAATTGCCCATTCCTAATTGAAAATACCAAAATATCCCTGCGTGAGTTAAGTCATGATGCGTGACTTAACTCACGTTAGTTATAAATCTGTGTGACTTAAGTCACGCACCTTTGGTCGATGGCGTGAGTTAACTCACGCTGTTGTGGCCGGTGGTCTGAGTTCAAGAAAACGGTTTTTTGGACGGTGGTCAAGTGATTTTAATTGGTTTTACACATTTTTTTTTATATATTTTTACACGTTTTTGGACTATATTTATTGTAGTTATAACCTATGTTACAATGTCCCCTATAAATACACCTCCAAACTTCACAATTTCCTCACACCAGCATCTCACATTCTTTCCTCCTCACTCTCTCCCCCTATAAATCTCATTCTTTTTTTAGTTTTTGTCTTTTTACCCTTTTGGGGTAAAAAGAGGCCAATCGAGGGGTAAAAATAGGCCAATCAAAGGGTAAAAAGAGGCCAATCGACTTGGGGAAAAAACAGGTCAACCGTTGGGGTAAAACTAAATCTGCTTCTTTTTACCCCCAAAAACTTTTTACCGTGGGTAAAAAGAATCTTCTTAGGGTACAAAAAGAACCATATTTAGATTTACCCCAAGGGTTGATGTCTTTTTACCCCCAAGATGATTGGTCTCTTTTTACCCCAAGGTTGGTCTCTTTTTACCCCAAGATTGGTCTTTTTTTACCTCAAAGAAGCAGATTTAGTAAATTCGAATAAAATGTATCAATTATTGTAAATGTATCAATGATATTAATAAAATGAGATTTTATATGTATTATTTTTGTTTCTATCTTTTTATTTATATTTGCATTTATTTTATGATAAAATTCGATAAAATTTGCATATTAAATAAAATTGAATAAAGTTGCGTATTAAATAAATTTGATAAAATTTGCGTATTAAATAAATTCGAATAAAGTTGCGTATGAAATGAATTCGAATAAAGTTTGCGTATTAAATACATTACATTCTTCCTAAATGTGTGGTATCATTACATTACATTCGGATAGAGATTTGCAACTTTTGTTGAAAAGTCAAAAGAATGAAGATAACACAACACATGTATTATACAAAATCAACTATATATGTTATCACGTCAAATTCTCTCATATAAGACGAGTCATCACATCAAGAATGAGGTGCATTCTGTGACACTCATCTTATATGAAGGAATTCGATATCATAAGTTATATAGCTGATTCTGCATAATACATGTTGTGTTCTCTTAATCTTTTGAATTTTCACTACACTACCTAAAAATACAACTTCTGGTTGAATGCTTGAGAGTTGTTGTTTAACAGGTTTGACCTTATCCAATTTCATAGGTAAGACAATTGTTGTAGTTGGAAGGTGCAAACCTAATCACGATGCTACCTAATCACAATCTTCTAGCGGAATCAAATTGTTGAGAATATCTTCAGGCGATCTCAGCAACGTGACAAACATATCCATCCACGGGAACATGTTGTGCTGCCAAAATATCGAGAATATGCTTTTCACGTCGTCGTCGTTCTTTAATTCTAGCCTATTGAACGTTATTCTCCCGTCGTCCAACGTTGGATGTTCATACCAAATGTATTCCACTTTCCTTGTGTCTCCGAGGTTGAGTCCTTGGTTGATTTCATCTAGTTGATCTTTAAGACCTTTTAACGTGACATTAATGTACCGAACCTTGAACATCTGATGATTTCCACCCCTGAAGCCTATGCTAACATTGAACAAATAGGTCATTGTTTCAAACCTACACCATAAAAAATTAAATAATCAATGAAAAACTCATTCAAACATTTTATCAAACACTTGGAGTGAAAAATATGCATAAACCCTAAAACTCATATCTACAACGTAAACATGCAAACATCTAGACATATAAATCACATTCAAATCACATGCAAAAAATGAAACATCTAAACATATAAATCACATGAAAAAATCAACATTTAAACAAAACCCTAAAACTCATAACTACAACAAAAACATGCAAATATCTAAACATATAAATCACATTCAAATCACATGCAAAAAAACAACATCTAAACATATAAATCACATGAAAAAAATCAACATTTAAGAAAAACCATAAAACTAAAAAAAAATCTAATTTAAGAGGAAAAATCAAACATATAAACATAAATAGGTTAATTATATTTGATTATGAAAACTTACTTGTTATTGGAGTGTTGTTTGGTTTGAACTTGAAAGATTTTCGGATTTGAGAGAGATTTGAGAGAAATTTTGAAATTTTAGATGGGAAATGAGGAAATGAGGTTCTGTCTGGCTTTAAAATAGCACGGAGCATGAGTTGAGTTTCGCAGCGTGACTTAACTCACGCAAATTTAACACTAGCGTGAGTTAACTTACGCAGAGGCATTTTGGTCTTTTTAGTTGGGAGCGAGCAAAAAGCGTTGGGTAAAGAGCAGAATTCCTCAACAAAATGATGGGATGACAGGTCATAGAGAATTGGCAGCCCATGGTACTATTCTTTAGTTGCAGTGACTATTGCCTTTAAGATCTTATCCTCTTATTGTGTTTCTTAGCTAGATTGAAGGATCAGTGTACACTTGTAACATGATCTAATATTGTAACAAATTAAGGCTCTTTAAGTAGACATCTTAAATAAATGAAACGACGATGAATTATAACCCAACAATTTTCCTCTCTAAACTTCTCTTTCTCTCTAGGGTCTTGTTATACTCTAATAACACATCAACTAAATTCCTAGGATCATATCATTGGTGTTTTCATCTTTTGACATCATGCCTCCTCGACAAGAGCGCTCTTCTGATGACCTTTCCGTTCAAATAAGAGATCTGCAACTCACTCTTGATCAGGGCCGGCCCAACAAATTAAGAGGCCTAAAACAAAAATTTTAATGTGGCCTTTAAAAATATATTTTTTAATAAAATATTTATAAAATAAATCATTTTTGAGGAGATCAAAATTTAAATTCATGACCATGAGTAATTGAAGCCTTTTTGGTAACCAATTAAGCTATGTAAATATCTATAATTCATCTACCATATAATATATTTATAACCAAAATTAAATTTTTATAGACCTTTTTTCACCCAAAAATTTGAGACCTAAAGCCCTTGCTTGAGTTGCTTGACCCTTGGGCCGCCCTGCTTTTGATGCTGTTACCAACAAACAAGAACAATTCCAAACCTTTCTCGCCACACAACTATTTCTTCTCATAAAAGAACACGTTGCTTCATCTTCACGTAACATCATCCAGCACACCATCTCCAACAATGAAACTCCCAAAAGTACTCTTCTCATCTTTTGATGGAAATAACCCTTTGGAATGGATCTTTCAAGCTGAAAATTACTTCATTCTCACTGAAACTCATCCAACATAACGTCTCATACTCTCACTTTCATTCCCTTCTTCCTCAAAGGCCTTGCTCTAGTGTGGTTCAATTAGCTCCACTCCAACAACCTTTTCACAACCAGGGACACATTTATTAAAGTTCTCGAAATACGCTTCGGACTGTCTTCGTACGACAACCACGAAGCAACACTATACAACTCAAACAAACAAGCTATGTTCTATATTTTCAACAAGACTTTGAACTCTTATCTAACAAAGTTATAGGCCTCACCCCAATCTCGTTGGTAAATTGTTTTTTATCTGGTTTAAAACCTGAAATCGCAAGAGAGCTGTCCATTTTGAAACCCACCACCTTGTCCCAAGTCATTTACCTAGCCAAACTAGTTGAAGCCAAAATCAATGACTCCAAACTTCACTTACCTAAACAATATTGAAACAATACAAACAACAACAACCAAAGTTTACCATCCATTCTAGGTCTACCTACAAACCAAACACCATTACCACATCCTGTGAAATGCTTAACTATTGATGAGCAACAAGAAAGGAGATACAAAGGCCTTTGTTTAACTGTGACGAACGATTTCATCCTGGTCATTGATTCAAAAAAAAAAAAACTCTTATTACTTCTATCAGATGACACAACAAATACAACAAATGAATCTGAAATAGAAATCGAACAGGAGATTCTCAAAGAAAACTCACACTTACTATTGACTGGTGTTCAATACCCCACTTGTGAGAATTTGCATCTTTCCCAAGCCGCCTTAAAGGGACCACCGTCTTCGAAAACATTACGAGTTAAAGGCCTTAAGTAGAGTATCGTATCCACATGAATTTTGGTTTCTTTTAAACAATTCGCGTTACTTATTTTAAGTTTGACGATAAAATAAAAGAGTTAAGAAAGATTTGCAACAAAGCAAATTACCTTTTTTTGGTTGCAAAAAAGTAAGCAGCGGTTAGGATTATTCGAATCCCCCTATTTATATTGTTGGATATTAAATAACAATAAAGTCGCGTTCATTTATCTTAGGTAGACTATACAAGTGATGAGGTCATTGATACGTTACTAACCTAATCGGTCGTCAAGCTGCACCTGTTGATCACACGGTGATCCTTACGTGTGGGGTCTATACTATCTCAGTTGACTAGGTCTATCCCTCCAATGTTTGGTTGCACCTGCTGGTCACACGGTGATCCTTTAGTGTTGGGTCTTACCACCTCAAAGGTAATTGAAAGCATAGACTTAAATTGACATTCCAAGATTTCCAAAGCCAAGATGGTCACACTAAGGTTATACGCACGCTACGGTATAGGGTTGTTAATCCTATAGGATTCCACCACCTTCGTAAGGATTATTAAAATGAACATTATCAAAATCACGATCATGCCCTGAACACTGTATTCCCCTTCAGAATCTGAAAACCGATACTGTACAGATGAATAACCAAAATCATGATCATGCCCTGAAGTCCAATTCCGATCAAAACCTTGCCCTTGATACCTGTCGCCATCCAAACCTCCTTGCCGAAAAGAATCCCTTGATCTGTCTTGTCCTCGATCGCCCGGTCAAAATGCTTTCCGACGTCGTGAACTCACAATAGTCCGTTCACCCCTTTCCCCCACGATTTGTGTCACCCTGACAGGAGTCCCTCCCCTCCCATGATACCTCACTTCCGGCGAAGGATATCGACACGGTAGCCTTAAGTGAGACCTATGGCTTCTGCCTCTCTCTCTCTCTCTCTCACTATATATATATATATTGGGGGGAGATCAAAGATGACTTTATGCGCTTTTTTCTGAATTTCACCGGAATGAAAAATTATCAAAATGCATTAACAGTACTTTCATAGCTCTCATTCCTAAGGTGGAAAGCCATAAACTATTGTCAGAATTTCTTCCTATCTCTTTGATTGGTAGTATGTATAAAGTGTTGGCTAAGGTTCTAGCAAACATACTGCGTTGTGTCATCAAAAGCGTCATCTCAGAGTCTCAGTCAGCTTTTGTTCATGTAGGAAAATTTTAAATGGTATTTCAATAGCTAATAAGATGGTTAACGAGGCCCGTCGTTTAAAAAAAGAGCTATTACTTTTTAAAGTGGAATTTGAAAAGGCTTTTGATTCTGTTGACTAGTGGTACCTAAACGCCGTTATGCACAAGATGAATTTTCCCGTGTTGTGGCGTAAATGGATTATGGAATGTGTTACTACAGCTTCCGCTTCTGTCCTAGTAAATGGTAGTCCAACATATGATATTTCACCGTTTCTATTCTTAAATGCGGCAGAAGGTCTCAGTGTTATGATGAATGCTCTCGTTAAAGTTGATCTTTTCTCCGGCTACCAGGTGGGTCAAGCTGATACTATTCACATTTCCCACTTGCAATTTGCTGATGATACTTTGCTTGTTGGAAATAAAAGTTGGGCAAATATCTGGTCAAAGTCCTTACTTATGCTTTTTGAGGTGACTTCAGGTCTTAAGATCAATTTTCGTAAAAGCATGCTAGTTGGTGTTAATGCGTCAGACTCTTTGTTAAATGAGGCTTCCGTAGTTCTGAATTGCAAAATTGGCCATATTCCATTCATGTACCCAGGTCTTCCAATAGGAAGTGACTTCCGGAAACTGAATTTCTGGAAACCTTTGGTTGAGATGGTTAATTTTAGACTGTCTAGGTGGAAGAGTCGCAAGTTATCTTTGGGTGGTCGTTTAGTTCTTCTGAAGTCTGTTATGTCCTCTCTCTCGATTTACTTCCTTTCCTTCTTCAAGGCTCTTGCAGGTATCATTACTTCCCTTAAATCTATTTTTAATTTTTTTTTTGGGGGGTTGAGAAAATTAGGAAAATATCTTGGATAAACTGGGAGACTATTTGTCTTAAAAAGGGGATGAAGGTATGGTGTCAGGAGGATTAGGGAGTTTAACTTGTCTTTACTTGGAAAATGGTGTTGGAGGTTGAGGGAGGAAAAAGGTTGTTTGTAGTATAGAATTTTAGCAGTGCTTTATGATGTAGAGGTTGTCTCTCTAGGTGATGGGGGGAGATCAGCTTCAGTGTGATGGAATAATTTTCTTAGCATTCAGAGAGGTGATGGTGAGGGGGTTGGCCGTTGGTTTATCGATCATATATGTCATGAGGTGGGGGATGGAGTGGAACCTTTATTTTGGTGGGTGGAATTTTGAAGGACAGATTCAGTCGCTTTTTTTTTTTTTTTTTTTTTAACTTTTTGATAAAAAATTGGCAACTGTGGTAGACATGTTTTTGTTAGGTTGGGGGGAGGAGAGGCTTGGAAATGGCGTAGGAGGTTGTTGCCTTCGGAGGAAGAATTGGGGAGGGAATTTTGTGCTCTTCTATTACCAATTGTTTTGCAGGTTAATAAGAATGACATGTGGATTTGGCAACATTATGCCTCTTCAAAATACAATGTTGGTAATGTTTACAACTTTTTGACATAAATAGATCAACCTTCAAACAATGATCACAATATTATTATTTGGCACAAGGACGCTCCTCCGAAGGTCAACATCTTTGCTTGGTGTATTTTACAAAACCACTTTTCCAACAACTGATAACTTAATCAGACGAAGGGTCCTTCAACCAAATACGTTTTTTTTGCCCAGAAGGTTGCAGTTCACAAGAAGATTCTGATCATCTGTTTTTGACCTATGACTATTTTGGACAAGTTTGGTATGAAATTTATAATTGGCTCGGAGTGGTCTCAGCTAAACCATCTCGAATACACTTTCTCCTTTTTCGATCGTTGGGTGGCTTCTCAAAAAACATTTTTTCTGCTTTTTATTTAATTTGGCTTTCTTGCGTTTGGATTATTTGGCGTGCCATGAATACTAAAGTTTCTCAACAAAATGGGTACTCAATCATCCAACTTATTGATAAAATTAAGCTCCAAACATTCTGGTGGTTGAAGGCAAATCATCCTAATTTTGCTTTTAATTACCACATGTGGTGGTTTAATCCCCTTTTATGTTTGGGAGTTATCACTTAATTTCACTTACCATATGTATTTTAAGTGTGCCTGCATTATGGCTTTATCGCTTTTTTACCTTTGATAACCAGATGTAACTCATACTTCTTTTATCTTAGTTCTTCTTTGGCACTCCTTGTGCTTGAGAGACTAAGCTTTGGTTAATATATTTCATTTTAACTTCTTCAAAAAAAGAAAGAATTAGTTACACATGGTAACTAAAAATAAATTACTAATGATAAAAACATACCCTAGAAAATCAAGGAGAAGATAGAAACTCCTTTGAAGCTCTAGAACTGCATTCCTCTTGAACTATTCCAGTTCTGTACGAGAAATTCTGAATGAGGAAGGCTGGTATTTATCGTGAAAGTTTCTACCTGGGTTTGGGCTAAAAGCGCGAGGTTTACCCACAAAAAGGAGGAAAGGACGCTTGTGCCCCACATGTTTTGGATGCACGAGGCGCACAACACACATGCTAGGCGAATGTGAGTGCACCTCACGCCATGCCCTAGGCGCATGGCTATGCCCAACCAGGATGTCCTAGGCGTATAGCTCATGCCCTAGGTGCATGGTGCTGCTTCCCGGGCCCAGTTTCTTCGATTTTCCGTCGTTTTAGGCCATTCTCTTCAAATAACTTGCCTTAGAACTTGGGAACAGAATTCCTCCTACCGTAAAGTCTCATGAGACCTCTTGATTCTTCATTCTTGGTCTTCCCAAAGTCTTCACAAATCTTCGGATGTTCTTGATTTGCCTAATTGCATGATTTCTGCGTGAATTACGTCAAAACCCCCCCAAAATTGCTATGTTTCGGAAAAACTAGAATTACATACTCAAATATAAAAAACATTACAAAAGTCCCGAAATCATAGACAATTTTTCTAATACTCCTCCTTTTTGGTGCTAAAACCTACTGAAAAACATGCTAAAAATAACGTAAGATGACCTATAATAAGGGATCAAAATAGTGATTTTAAAAAATGGGATATCCAAAGTTAACGAAGTTGAAAATAGGAGGATCAAAATTGCATTTAAGCTTAACAATAAAATAGAATCTATTAATTTTATTGTGTCGCCGCAGATTATTGAATTCTCATCAGATTTTCTTTTCCATGTATTTTATTAACATCTACTTCCACCAAAAGAAAATGCAATAAAGTCTATGCCAAAGTTTTTTCTTCTTTAAAACTTTATCTTCCTTTTGACTCAATAGCATCAACATATTACGCATGTTGACCAAGAATATGAATAGAAACAAAAGTAACAACATAATAAAAAATATATTAGCATAACCCAGACATCTTAAGTAATTTAGGAATTGAGAATACTTTTGTACACTTATATTTTATTTAATAGGTCTTTCCCCCACATGTAAGAGAAAATTCAACGCAAGTTATATACCACCATATAAGTTCATCAACAATTATACTCCAATAATTTCTAGCATGTGATACAACAAAATCAAATTATGTCATAGATGAGTTCATACATGCAAACACACTCCATAGATTACCAAATATTTATGGACATCCAAATGCACATACATAATCACATTTATATCTGTAATTCTATAAAATTTAATAAGACTTAAAAGTCCTAAACTTTAGAAATGAAACAACTTAAAAATAGTCATATTTAGGCCACAAAAATATCGATAGAGAATTCTGAAATTTCAAAGATCATTTTCCTTTACATATAAAATATCGATTTCATACCTCTATTTATCATATAAATCCTTCAAAAGGTGTACCGCAAATTTACAAGCAGAACCATAATGACGTGTAGTCTATCAAGGTATCAAACCTATGAATCACTATTAAGAATTTAAGGTATCAAACTTTCATAGACAAATCTCAAATTATAATCAAAACTATCACAATGTAGAAATTTCATTATATATATTTTATTGCAATTTTTCACCAAACCAAAACATATTTATATAATTTCTGGCAATCATGGATAAAAATTATTTTATCATTAGATTCAAAAATATATTTACATACATGTCCTTGAGTTTAAGGCACTTACTTAGACTTTAAGCTCATTCTTTTACCTCAAATTAGATGACTATTCATTTGAACTCTCACCCATAACGTTCTTTACCATCCACTTGATGAAGGTATTAAGTGATCCTTTCCATGCAATTCGAACCAACATGATACATAGAAAAATCATAAAGTTAATATTTCCAAATATAATCAAATAAATAAAATTTGCTTTAAGATTGTTGGAAATATTAATAGAAAAATATATTTCATATAGTTGAAAAAGATAGAAGATAATTGTTGTGCCGTGACAAAAGTTGTAACAACCCGATTTTCGCTAGATTTATTCTATTATTTATTTATGTGTGTTTATATGTGATTAATTGCCTCTGTGTGTATTTTTGGTTAGGATTAGTGGATTTCGGTGTTAGAAGGGTATTATAGTCATTTTAGACTCAGAGGTATTTTGGTCATTTTGTGAGCAAGGGTAAATTAGTAATTTCATGGTGAGGGTTATTTTTAGTGTTTCAAGTGAGAACCATTATTTTTACTAAGTTACTATTCGGTGGTGATAATTAGTTTTAGACCGGTAATTATTTGATAACTTTTAACCGTGAGTGAATAGAAATTTTGGGAGTTAGTTTATAAGGGTTTTGGAGCCCATTAGACTTTAAGGGTTAAGCCCAATAGTGTGGACACTATTTAAGCCTTAGTCTTTAAGAGAATAGGGGTTCACAATCATTTTACAAAATTTTGAGAAGAGGTAGAGAGAGAAAGGGCAAGAGGAAGAGAAGAGGGTTGTAGAGAAAAGCTTGAAGAACCAAGAGGAGCTAGAGATTCTAGGAGCTTAATTGAAGCTTTTGCTAGGATTATTGCTTATTGAGGTAAGGGGGTTAGATTTCAATCATAATATCTTAGTTGTAGCTTCTTCTCTAGTTATATGCATAAGTGCTTATTTGAGATAAGTGATTATTATGAACTTGCTTGTTGAAATTCGTGCTCTAGTTTTAGTGATATGTTTGGGTATGTTAATTTGTTGATAATTGTATTGTTGATGATGAAATTCAATGTTCATGATATATATAAATAGGTACTTTGTGAATTATGCTCAATTGATGTATTGTAACATGTTGTTGTTGATTTGTGGTTGAATCCATGATTGTAAGTTGTGGTTGTTGTTAATGTCATATCATGGTTGAGTATGAATTAAGTTGAGTTATTGTTGTTGAATTAAGTTGTTTGGAATAAATGAATTGTTGTTGTTGTTAAAGTTTTGGTGTTTTGAGAAAAATCAATTCAGTTGTTCTATAAGCCATTTTGAGTGTTGTGAAAAGAGCTTATTTGATGTGTTTGAGCCTTGGGATAAGTTGTTAAACACTTTGGGTGAATGGGGAATCAAAATAAGCACTTTTGGGGTGATTTTGAAGGAAACCCGAGGCCAAACAACCCAAATTCGCACTTTTCACAGGGCTGGCGCTTGAACTGGCGCTTCTGCAGCTTCCTGGCGCCCAGGGTCATCTTGTGTGCCATTTTTCACCATTTTTCTTTTTGAGTTGGCTTTAGGTGTGAACATGAACATTGTAGGTTAAGATGTTATATTTCAAATGACGTTGGTTTGACTTCAAAATGATTTTTAGAACTTGAGTTATGGTCAACTTACTACACATAGCTCATGTGGATTTTTGTGAAAACTTATCATAACTTTTTCTATGAGCCGTGAAACTTTTCCAAACTTGATGTTGGGTTTAATGAAGTTCTTAGAGTGAGTAATTGAGTATGCATTTATGGATTTGGGAATGTGAATGTTTGAGAAATGTTTTGGGTGGAATTGAATCGGAGAAAATGGGTTTTTGAGCTAAAATGTCGTTTTAAGTGATTACGTGAAATAAGCTATGTTTTGGCGATTGAACTTGAGGTGTTTGAGTTTAAAATGATGTTTTATTTTGCTGTTTTGATTCATATTTTTGATGGAACATATTTTACATGCTCAAACTTTGGATTTTCTAAATGGTAGGAAACTTGGATTTATGGTGTTTTCGGTTTTTGGAAATTATTGGAAAATGGACTTTTTGTGAATAAAGATGATTGCATGCTTGGTCTACAGTTCTAATGGACTTAGGAGAAGTATGCAAGGTTGGTGCAAAGCCATATGGTGTATTTGGGACTTGATTTTGGTAATATGGTGGCATAGACGAACTTAGGACCTTTCTCAAATGAACTTGAATAAAACTTTGAATTGAGACTCGACGTTTTGTAAGTGTCTATGTTCATGATTTTATGACTTTTAAAGTTAGTTGTGAGAGGTCTTAATGAGTTTTAAATTGTGTTGTTTTGAAAGTGGAAATATTTTGGAAAAGTGATAATGCGAGACGAACTTTGTAGAAAATAATCTTTAAGACCAAATACTTGACAAGTCTTTTGTGGATAGTTTGATATGATTATATGAAGATATGTGAATGATTGTTAGGTGTTGAATATGATGTTTATCATAATGTGATGTATTTTCTCCTTTACTTGGATGTGAGAAATCGTATGTTGTTATTGAATACATATATGTTGACTGATTGTGCAATTGTTGGTGAATACATATATGTTGATTGATGGTGATGTTGTTGGTGATTGCATATATATTATGTGAATGGTGATGATGTGGTGAATTGTTTGTGTGAACATATATGCATTGTTGTTGAGTCATATGTTTATGCATACATGACTGATGGTGACAGATGTTTATATCCAAAATGTAAGACGTGTGTGAAATCTTACATACAATATTTTTGTTGCATCGAAGGTGACGACCTTGAGGTAATTTGGTACCGCATGCATCTAGAAGAGTCTAGAACATTGCATGTATTTGAATAGTTGATGAGTCGTGTCATAATTGAATATGTGACTTGGTGAATTTGTGCATCGGTGAAATTTTGTGAATGTTGTGATTGTGTGGATTGATGTATATGTACATTGGTGGATTTTTGTTGATGATTGTGAATATTTGAGCTAGACTCTAATTGCAAGTCTTACTTGCTTATGCTTATACACTTGGCAAATCTATTTGATGATAATAATTTTGGTAATAGTAATGAGGTGAGAATTGTATATGTATATATGTATGATTTGGTGATTCCTTTGATAATGATGATTGCTTGCTTATACTTTAAAATGATGAATTGTACTTGTTGAGTTAAGTATGTTAAATGAAGAATAATGTGAGTAATCCTTTCATTGATTGATGTTGATAAATGATGAGCTTATGTTGATGACTTGATTGAGATTGAATATGCTTGCTATGCTATGTTAGTATTGTGATAGCTTGTTATTTATGGAATGAGGGATAATAATCATGTGATGTTAGTATTCTAGGAGGGATGGGTATGTATATGTGTTATGCATGAAATCCTTGAATGCTTATGTTTGTTTGTGTTGATTATGATTGATGTGAAGCTAACCCCCAGTGGTCTGTGGTGGACTGTCTACCTATTTGTATGAATGGGTAGACGGCGTGCAGGAGTAGTTGTTGATTGCTTGGTGAGTGTTTGGATAGCGGGAGCTATTTCCGTTATCGGTCTTTGGAGTCTTAGATTAGGCTCTGATTAGGTGCCAGTCTTTATGATATTTTGGATTTATTTATGTTATGGAGATTTTACCCATTTGTCGAGATTTGGAGATTTTATATGATGATGTATATTGATCTTATGACATGTATATTTTGGAGATGTATGATTTATATCCGCTGCGACTGTTCAAACTTTTTATATATACATGTTGTTTGAATTTTGATGTGAAGACGTAGCGTCTATTTCTTGAATATTTATATTATTCGCGTGTATTATCGCTTTAATAGAAATAGGGCGTTACAAAAGTCACTGAAAATTGCTGTTCACACATGTTATAAGGCTGAAACACACCATTAAAAGACCAAAGTACCCCTCAACAGTTAACTGCCGCCGGTTTCATCGGCAGTTAACAGTCGAGGAAAGCAATTATGCAGACAGTGAGTTCTGCATAAGTCAACCAAACCATTTTTTGACCCGTTTTTACCTGTAATTCCACCAGAGCATTTCCAGAGTCAACACTAGTCGTACAACATTTATACTCGGTCATAAATAAGAAAAATACATTATCTTTTACAGTTGGCCATAATTAAATCAATCCGACATTTCATTAAAATTACACGAATGTTTGAAATTCATCAAAACATTAAAGAGTGTCCATAATTAAACAACACATTACAACACATTACATATCATGAAATTAAATCTCTACTAACATTCTATATGCACTTGCAGATGGAACGAACACACATATATAATATATTATCTTCCATTATATTCCTAAACATAAATCCGACGTTGCTATCGTCGCTAATAAGCCAAGGCATATAGCTTGCCGTTTTCCATGCGTGTTCATCTTTATCTTCTCCTAGGTCTATGCAAGGCATTTGAGCAAATAAGTAACATGTATATTGATTTTCACCAAGATGCTCAAAATATGTGTTAAGTTGTGCCTTCAAAACATCAAGAGAGTCGTTCAACGTTATCATAACCTTAATTGTCTTTTTAAAAGCGGAGTACCGAACACGGCCTTAAATTTTTGCATCCTCAGACATGTTTTACTTCACAAAAGCTTTATGAAAAAAAAAATCATACATTAGAATGAAATTAAATGAAACGTAATTACCAATAAAAATGTATATCAAATGCGTAAACATTATTAAGGAATAAATAAATATTGCACTAGTTTCACCACATAAAAGTCATATTTTCGTCCTCGTGAGTTAAGTTCAGTTGGCAGGGGCAATGCATAATATATGCAAGGTCCGGAGTTCAAACTCCGGCCACAACAAAAAAAAGTCATTTTTTCATATATTTATATAAATTACACTATGTTAGTTATATATTTGCCACAAAAAATTGACGCTACATTATCGACCCAAAAAAATATGTCGGTGTAATTTCTACCAAAAAAAAGGATTAACACCGACAAAAAATCACTCATATCACATCAAGTGAAATTGAATCTTCTTCATCTTCTCCAATAACTTCAAATTATTGCTTTGCTTTTTCGGGAGAGTCACACAAAATAGGTTCCGCTTCGTTTGTCTCCATTTTTTATTGGGGCAGTTTCTCTCCCTTTTCAATAATCATGAGATCTCGGAACCTATAATGTTGATCCAAATACTCATCTTCCCAAGTCATTGCCTCGTCATTCTTGTGATTCTTCCACTCCGTAGATGATGGAGGTAGACAACCATCCTTCAAAAAAATAAGCACAAAATGATTGGGAATTAAGCCAAGACACATGATGGCGTTTTTTTGCTTTTCCGGTGGTACCCGTCTTAGTGGGAAAAAAGATTCCGAAGTTCCAATTTCATGATTTTTCAACAAGACCACACACCTATTGTAATAATTAGCAACAATGTGTCCCATGTCCGGAAACGTCAACTACTTATCAACAAGTGCAATACCTCCACTATTTGTGGGAGGATGTAACCCATTTAAAATATAGTTATAATGATCATCACCCGCATATACTCTCACATAATCATTTCTATGATCTTTCAACTCTTGAATAAGATGTCTACGAATCATAATATGGTTTTCTTCAGTCAATCCCATGAACTCGGCTATAGCCCGAAATCCACAATATCCATCGCCTACAACATCCACCACTTTTCATTAAATGGAACCATGAACTTTGACATATAATCAATAGGGCTCAAAACCGGAATAGACATTGGAACTGAAATAGGCTTTTGAACCGGAATAGGCTTTGGAACCAGAATAGGCTTTGGCAACTGAGTATGTGGTGGAAGTGGGGAACATGATGTTTTACCAATACGGACACCTTTCCTTTTAGGAAATGATGACGTTGTTGGTGACGGTTGACTATCCGGATTTTGGAATCAACACGCTCCCACGAAGAAGGGATTCGACTAGTCAATGCCACTTTTGCTCTAGACCTCGCAATATCCACTTTTTTTCTTGGCTCCTTTGGTTGGTTCTTTTCGTGGTGGTGGAGACAACATGGTGGTGTCAGGAAATGCCAACTGCCACAAAACCTCTTTCATTTCTTGCTTCATTTTTTAAGGGACTTTCTTTAGACTTTCTTGAATACCATTCCACTCCTCCTCGACAGAAAAACCATCTTCATTACTTTCTTGACCCATACATAACCTATGTCAATGATGGTGTATCTCATCCAATAAAATAGGCTTGTCGTCATGGATTTTTGTAGCAATAAAGCATGCACATGTTAGCCCATACGATGTCCTTTGAACACAACCACAAATTTCCTTGTCCATGCACAATGTTCCCTTACAACGTTCCTCATACAAAACAATGTTTCCCAATGCATATCTAGACACATAACCCCCTAACCCAGAGTACAAAGTGACGTCTTTGAATCAATGTTCCAATACGGTACAACTCTGAAGAAATGATGTTTGTATCGCAGTTAATTGCATTACCTACATGTCATGTATTTTCTTCAAACAAGTACCCAAATCACCCACACTATTGCTCAAATATTTCTTTACTAAAGCGTGAGCCAAATCTACCTTGTTGGTGGTTCTACAACCAAGATGCAACACATGGTCTGTCTATGCCCTCACTATTTTCTCCTTATCTTCATCCAAGGTGGCCATGGCATAGGTTAGGAAAATTGAAAAATCATTACAAACATCTTGGAACTCCACTAATGCATTTGCATATAATTCTTGAGTGGGTGATTCAACAATAACATCCCATGCTCTCATTATCTTCTTCACTAGATCACCATGTTTCACCTCTTTCCCATTCTTTTTTCCCAAAGGATATCTACAGTCTAAGATTCACCTTGATTTAACATTTTTTTTGCACATGAAAGTAACAATTCATTGCATAACTATTGGGGAGGACATTTGCAACCACATTCATCAAAGTCGTATCCCTGTCAGTCACAACTACCTTAGGCATATTCATCTTTTACATATGAAGTTTACGCATCATTTGTAAAACCCCAAAAACGCTTTCCTCTTTCTCATGTGTCACAAATCCAAAGCCAACTGAATATATCAAATCGGTCGAGGTGATCCCAACAATCTCAAACATTAGCATCTTGTACATGTTGGTTTTGTAGGTGGAGTCCCTAACCAAAAGTTGGAAAATTGTTAAACAACTTAACGGGTGTTGGATGAGCCCAAAATATGTCTTCAATAGTAGTACTTTCAATTTGTGTTCTTGAGAAATAAACATAGTTGTGCTCCTCCAACTTTGAGATTAGAAACTGCAACACCGTCTTGTTACCTCTGTTTGCCTTCAATGTTTGTTGACGTTCATTGCATACTTGCTTGATATTTGTCATGCAATCTTGTCTTTTTCTCTTCAAATTTAACAAAATATTTCTTGGAAGCACCTTGCTCTTGGTCAAGTCACGTACAATCTTCTTGTCGTCCTCCTTTAATCTACCGGCAAGCATGTGTCCTTCTAAAGCTAACTCAATCGCATGGTTGCGAACTCCATTAAGAATTTTCAATCTCCATTCATCTATTTGCCTACTAAGATATCCACTAACCATGAACATACACCCACATTTTCTTGAGCCAATTGTCTCATGCTTCGGTATTTTTTTTATGGCACTTTTTGAGCTCCAATCCTTTCTGTAAAGCCTTACTTCTATTAAAGCGATAAAACACGCGAATAATACAAATATTCAAGAAATAGATGCTACGTCTTCAATGGTTCTCAAAACAACATAATAAAATTTCTCAAAAACGTCGCAACGGATCTATATAACATACATCTCCAAAATAGCCATGTCATAAACTCATAAATACATCACCAAATAAAATCTCCAATCTCGACACATGGTTAAAATCTCAACAAGAAAAATCAATCCAGAATAACATAAAGACCGACATCCTAAATCAGAGCCTAAACTAAGACTCCAAAAACAGATAACGGAGGTAGCTCCCGCTATCCTCAAGCATTCAACAAGCAAGCAATCAAACTAATCCTGCACGTCGTCTACCCATTCATACAAATAGGTAGGCGGTCCACCACAGGCCATTGGGGGTTAGCTTCACATCATCATAATCAAACATAAATAATTGAAAATGCATTCATCAAATTAAACTTCAAATAATTCAAATTAAGAGATAATTCAACTTCGACATAATTCATAAACATCAACAATTCACCACATCACAATTATGCAAATCACCAATCAGATTAACACCAACACCAAAACAACTAGGACTCGTCCCACAACATACTATGAACTTAGACAAGACTCCTATATGCATGCGGTACCGTCACCAACAACGTCTAGGCCGTCACCCCATGATGCCAACAACACATCATAATCACCACAACTGGATATAAATATCCTACAACTTATGAATGCATGAACATATGACACACTATACACATGTTCAACAACAACTCACCATCATTTGTATGTACAATTCCATAACAAGGTTCAATACATACAATCACCGCATCCAATCATTCAACATTAAGCATGTATAAATTCACCATCAACAATCGACATTTAGCATATTCACATCAACAACATCGACAACATCATCACTATCAAATTATCATCAAAAGACAACACTTTCGAAAAAGTCAACATTTAAGGAATTTAACCAAAACTAAGAAAACATATACAATTGCCTCAACAAGACACATGCACCACTCACATATGTTCATAGTAGCTTAGGCATATGAGTATCATAGGCCAATTCCAAGAAATCACAAAGTTACGACAAGTTCGTATCATTTTACCATTTTCTAAGTTATACGACAAAACAAAGCAAATACGTTTGAAAACCTCAACTAAGTATATACACAAATCACATATGAGTGCAGTAGTGTATACATCAACGTATCATAGGCCAAATCACTTAAATTCCAAAGTTTTGCAAAGTTCGTATCGTAATTACTTCATTTAATGTCAAGAAACACAAGAACTCATTAGACTCTTTGTACAAAGTTATTTCTTTCTTAAAAGCACCCCTAGATAGTTAGGATAAAGTCCCAACACAGAGGAATAAGTTTGGAAACAATTGGATTAAAGAAAATTGCATTTTTAAGATTTCCTGTCTGACAGAATCGTGGCACGTTGTATTTAAGTCAAAAATGGTGCACTTGTATTTAAGTCTCTTCGACTCGTCAAATCAAAGATTCCATCTTCAAATCTCCGAATGAAGAAACTTAAATAGGGGCATCTGTCATACCCCAATTTTTGACCTAAGATGTCACTGACACGTGCCGTTTAACTCTACATTCATACGCCATTCGGCTCTGATTTTCAGTAAAAAATTTCGGCAGAGAGGTATTTTAAAATACCTCATTTTTGGTTCCGAGTCGGGCCCTCTTCTCTCAATTTTCTTTTTTATTTTAATTCAAATTCTTTTAATCAATTGATTTTACATTCATTTATATATATATATATATATATATATATATATATATATATTTTTGTTAGTCTTTATCTCTTATCATTTTTTACATTTTTTTATATCTTTTATCTTTTATGATTTAAAGTTTTTTATCTGTCTAAATTCCAGATAGTAACAGGCTGTCCTCAATCTGTCAACAAGCTGTCATGCCTTATCCCTATCCTACACGTTTTTTACCCTTGGTGGCCAAGACTCACACCCTTGGTGGCCAAGCCTCTTTTTTATAAATAAACCTGCACAGCCAGAACAACGGAGGAGGAGGCAGCCGCAAATTCAAACCTGCAAAACAACCAGAAGAAACATAGAAAAATGCCAGAAATCAAATAATCACAGCAAACACACTAACAACACAAAACCGATCCATATTCCAGGCAAACCACAACATCACGACCCAAAACAATATCAATCACAACACAACCGATTCCAACACAACGAGACCCATCAACACACAAACTCAGCCGAATCACTCAAACATCACCATACCAGAACCGAAACCCAAAAGAAAACTGTCAAAGTATATTTCCGTATCTTTAAACTCTAGATCTAAGGCTGTGGTTTATTTTTTTCGGAAATTTGAGGTTGAAAACGGAATCAGTAGGCTAAAACACATAGGAAAGAACAAAAAAAAATTTTAAAAAAAACATTTGAGGCGGCGGCGCCGCCGTCTAAGACGGCCGGCCACCGCGCCGCCGCCGCCACCTCCATCTACTTCTTCTTGTCAGAGAAGATGAGTGAGGGAGGAGAGAGAAGAGAGAGAACCGATGATGGGGGGAGAAGAGAGAGAAAGATTTTGTGAAATGAGGTAAAAATGGGTCTCCAGCCCTTATATACTCTCTCCCAACCCGACCCGGTTTAGGCCCAACCCGTTCCCTAAACCGGCCCACACGCGCGCCCCATCTTTCTTTCTCCCCTTTTATTTTCTGCACCCCTCATAATACTACTACACCCCCCTGCATTCATATTTTTTGCTTTTTTTTACTCGCATTATGTTTATAGTTTTTTACGCATCTTTACTCTTATTATATTTTTTTTTTCCGATGCATTTTAAGTTTAGTTCGCCTTTCCATTTTTATTTCATTGTTAAAACATCCTTTAATTATTAATCAGTTAAAAACAACAAAAATATTCATATAATCAAAAATCACAAAAAACATTTTTCGTAATAAACCTTGATTCAAGATCAAGCGATCCGTTACCTTTTAGTTTATTTTCTTAATCAAACATTAATTGATTTAATTCCATTTCAAGTAATTTTCTTCAATATCAAAAACACAAACCAATTCTTATTTGCCACTTGGCTTTTCGTTTTAAAACCATTTTCAAAACTAAAAAACACAAAAACAAATCAAACGTCTATTTCTACCCCGTACTACGAGGTTTTGA
>Ga0315914_1004621_pt1 | contig 20506 bp, 13 predicted proteins | sample MpolenodulesMG_FD_203920 | JGI IMG/M metagenome (GOLD analysis project Ga0315914, IMG submission 203920) | Medicago polymorpha root nodule microbial communities from Los Angeles, California, United States - elongated nodules | ecosystem: Host-associated > Plants > Roots > Nodule | place: USA... | reverse complement strand
TAAAATAAAATAAATAAAAGAGTATGTATTAAGAATATTGTGAAAAAAGTGTGTTATAATCATTTCTTTCCAATGAATCCTTAAAATTCATAAAATCTTTTGAAATCTTATAAAATCCATAAAATCCATAAAATCATTTCAAATCCTTTAAAATCTTATGATGTAAATCCATTGAAATCCATTAAAATCATGAAAGTCATTAAAATCATGCCAAATCTTTTAAAATCCTTAAGACTTTTTTAAACAAAAATTGTCCTTTAAAATCCTAATTCAATACACCCCCCTAAATGTGAAAGAAAGAAACTAATTAAAACTGTAATTGCAGTTAGAAAATGATAATGAAAATAAAGAACCTTTGTTTTTCATAATCAGCGCAGGTGAGTGAGACATGCATAGATATGAAATTAATCAGACTGTATCACAGATTTCAACTTTTAACAATAGTAAGTACATTAAACCCTTCTTTCATTATAACATTAAACCCTTCTTTCATTATAACAACATATTAATTTCTGTCAAAATTACTATGAAACTCTCCTACACCACAATTCTATGCTTTCTTGCAATTAACATAATTATATATTCCAGAAAAAGTAAATCTTCTCATTAGATTAATACTAAAAAACAGAAATTCACATTCCACAATGTTCATTAAGTTCAAACTCAAACAAATTAACACACAACAAACTTCCAACACTAACAGAGTTAACAAGAAGCAACAAAACAACACTGGAGAGAAAGAAATGCAAAAGAGTTGTGTTTCCATATGTAATGCATCAAAAGAAATCAGAGGTCCAGATCAGAAAAAATAAAAGCCAAAATTATACATACCTCGAAGTCGAAGAAGGCTCTTATATTTTCCTGTTAAAACAAGGAATCTACAAATTAGTAAATGAAGAAAAAAGTGTATAAAAATGATTGGAATAGATATTTGCTGAAACTTACAGAAGCGTTTGAGATTTTGGCAACAGAACTGCAATTTCGGGGTTGTGATTTGGAGAAGAAATGCGACACTGGCGGCCAAAGACCAGTCGACAGTGGCTGACAAAGATCCATAGTTGTGACTAGATTTCAAGTTCAGAATTATCTAATTGATAGACTATATTCAGATTCTACAAGAAATCATTGCTGAAGTTCTTTAATTTTTTAGAAAACTGAATCAATTGACAATGTTATAGCCCAGCCATCGGAAGAATAAAATCCTCCACCTGAGCATTATGAAAGAACATTTATACTATACAAGAGATTTAAACAATCAGAATGTCAATTACATTAGCCAAACCATATAAATTTAAATTGTCATCCTATGTATAATAGTGTACACAATTGAATTGCCTACAACAAAAGAAACTCTTCCCTCTTAAGTGAAAGATAAAACTATGAAACTATGGTTGTATACTGTTTGTTCAATTACAATCCATGTTTGCTGGATGCCAAAATTGATCAGAATTTCGTTCTAAAAAATTCACCACCACTATGCAAACACGAAATTTTTCCCTCTTCTCTATAAACTTTTGAATTAACTAATCAGCTAAGTTGGAGAATGTCAACTGCCTGTAGAGCAATATATTCTCTTCATCATCAAGATCAGCACCATCACCATCATAATCTCCAATAGACAATTCCTCAGACTTATCCACGACTACCCCATCTGATTCAATATGCTGCATCTCCGATTCTATTAAAGCCTCCATCCTAGCTCTTTCTCTGTCTCTCGGATAGGTCTTGTAAAGAAATGAGTAGATTAAACAGCATAGAGCCATTGGAATTCCTATTGCTGTGTAAAGAGACTTTGCCAAAGATGAAGCATTCTCTCTGTCTGTTAAAATCTCTTGAGATACACTAGATCCTTCGGGAATAGGCTTATACCCGTAAACATGCTGAGACAAAATCCCCACTGCAGGAGGAGCAAAAGATGATAGTATAGACTCGAAGGATCGGTCCAATGCATACACACTTGTTCGGGATCTCTCTGGAACTATCTCTGCAAAAATTGGACTAATGTCCACAAAGTTTAACCAATTAAATTATGCACAAACATATAAGCTTGAAGAAGCTCTATTACAACCACAGAGCTGTATGCTTCATTTCTTCCATATGTACACAAATAATTTGGTTGTGCAATGCCACAAAGTAAACAAAAATACTCAAAAATGTGTAAAAACCAAACAATTACGTAATCATTGAAAAACTTAATTGATAAACAAAATTCAACGTGTTTTATAATCAGGGACCAACAATCTATTGCCACAAACATTGATCAATATATAATATCAGTTATTAATCTTCTAAACAAAATTGGAAGTTGCAAAAAATATTTGAAAAATGTTCATGGCAAGTTGGCAACTACTAAACCAATTTAGGATAATGAATTGGGAAAATGATCAAGCTAAAAGATTACATTGAAAGACATACTTATTTGTAGCAGGACCATTCCAAGATATAAAGAGCCCCAAAATGACGAGCATCAAACCATGTGAAAATGCTGTTGATGGATCATCTGGTAAACCCAACAAAAGAATCGCCGCCAAGGGGATCGCAGATCCAGAGCTTATCTGTGCTAGAATTATCCTCCCTGAATTCGGAAGATGCCTTGAAAGGATATCTCCCATCTTACCACCAAACAAACCGCCAACAGAACTTGCAGCCACAAACAAAGCTACGAGGAAAGCAGTTTTTGCATGTGAAAAGCCAGTCAGCTCTAACCACATTGGCGCAAACGACAAAGCCGACCAAGGAAAAGAGCCAGTAACACCCTGTGCGACAATTATCTGGAAAGACGAAATCCTAGAAACCGATTTGGCTTCCTGAAACAAATCTCTTACTCCAGACCAAAATGTTTCCTTTGGAACTTGGTTGCTATTCTTTGCAAGTGTGCCCTTATCTTCGAAATGTGGATCTTTTGCAAAGATGTAAACTAAAGTACCAACTATAATGCTTATTAATCCAACAACATGAAATGAAATTCTCCAACCAGCGATACCAAATACTGTTATTGGAGCTATCAACACTGAGAAGAGGCCACCAACAACTGAACCGAGATTTCCAGTTAGTTGAAGCCATCCAAACGCCATGCCACGATTGTTATCATCAGTAGAGTCTGCAACTAGGGACTGAATTGCAGGAGTTACAAGTGCAAGACCAATCCCATTTAATCCTCTCGAAACTGCTACCTAAAATACAATTGACTTCAAAATTCAAACTGAATTCAATCAGTTGTATAACAAGATAATCACCAATTTAATCCCTGAAATTGTAAGATGTCAATTTAATCCCTAAATTATTATCATTCAAAATAGAATCTAAATTTGAAATATTCAACCATACAACAACTAAGCTTTATCCTACTAAATGGGGTCGGATACATGAATCAAACGACGTCATAGTGTTCTATCAAAAACCATATTAATATCCAACTCATTAATCTCTAGATCCATCTTTGATAGTTTCTTTTAGTGTTTTTAGGTCTTTCTATACCACCAATGATTTGAGTCCCCTCCATTTTGATCAACTCTCCTTACTACAGAATCCACACGTCTTCTCTCTACATGCCCAAACCACCTAAGTCTAGTTTCTAGTTTCTACCATCTTTTCTACTATAGGTGCTACCCCATCTCTCTTTCTCTCTCTCTCTATCTAATGTTGTCTTTTCTCAACCATACAATTGAGAAAAGTAGACAACCATCTTGGTACTTCATTGTGTGAGGCACTGTCACAATGGTCTCGGAATCTTTCAAACCTACAAAAACATACCCAAGCGCATCTCACGCTATTAACTTGGTTTTCGAATGTGTCTTTCGTAAGCTAGTTTGGTCCTCAGTTGTGTCTTGCATTAATTTTTCTAATCCATTAAATTACTAACAAAAGACACACTTTTATGGGAACTTCAAATTATGAAGAAGTTAAATAAAGAAATAGATTAAATAATCGAAAATATAATTTATGTATCATATGAAGAAAGACAAACCATAGAAGGGAAAGAAACTCAATCTACCATAGAGCCATCCCCCTCACAGAAGGATAGAACTCTCTCTGCGCCTAACCATAATGGTTCACTCCAATATTCTTGGATAACCATCACAATTCACACACCTCACTTTCGATGCTACTAAGGCGTAACAAATTTGTCCACTAAACAGCCTACCCCACTATTTACCATATACCCTTATCAATCTCTTTACTACATTATACCCATTTTCCCCTTATCTGCCCTCATTTGGGTCTCAATCACACTTAGAGATGTTTTTATAGTTTTGATACATCTAGAAACTATGGATGCGTTTGATTTGCTAACTAATAGGGGTTGATTTAGAAACCGGTGACGAGATTGGACAAAAACATAAATTCTTGTCCCTCACTAAACCATGGACATGTTTTTGTCCAAAGTACAGACAACTAAACTACCAAAATACCCTTTTTATTTTCCAAAATAAAAAATATCATCTCTCTATCTCTCTCGAGTTTGTGTTTGTATTCTATCCTTGTGCGAATCAAAGGCACCCTAAAATGACACCGCCTTACACATTCAAGATCAAAAAATGAATGTTTACATAGAATTCTCGAATTTAAGGACCATTTTAAAATTTGGTTAATTCCACGTACTAAGTCAACTACCCTACAACAATTTCAGAGACTAAATATTCACTAGTTCTATAACATAACAACATGGCTATTCATTTTCCATAGGAAAAACTCGAGCTTCAAATTAAGTAAACCATCAAAATATTTTACTAAAAAACATCTTCAAACAAAACAATTTCATGCATTACCTAACCCACTTGGGTTGGTCCAGTGTGCTACTCTCAACGTCTCAGACTCGATTCCCTATTAACAATTTTGTGGGCTAGTTTAACTTAAAAAAAAAAAAAAAGGTTTTGCATTACCTGAAAGAAAGTGGAGGAGAAGGCAACAAGAAAAGTAGCAGCAGCCCAAAGAAAAGCACCAAGAGCAATAACATGAGCACGATTATGACGCGTGGCAAGGTACGCAGCAATTGGGTAACAAGAAGATTGAACAATGGATCGAAAGAGAGTAAGCGAACCAAGTCCTGTAGGGTCAGTATGAAGAGCAGCACCAACTTCTTTGTATACACCGGGGAGTAATGATTCGTCTGCTTTTTCCATTATTCCAGCTAGGTTCACCAAAACAAGTGTTAATGTTTCTGATTTCATCTTATATGGTTGAAAATTGAAATGAATGTTTATGTTATTTTTGTTTGTTGGAATGGGATTTTGATGGTTTAGAAATCTTTGATGGGTTTGGGAAATTGGGAGTTTGGGAGTTTGACTGGGAGTTAAAAGTGTTGAAGTTGAATTGTCTTTTGTCAAAATGGATTGTTTTGAGAGACTTGGGGATGCCAGCGAGGCGGTTTTTGTGAGTACGTGTAAGATGCATAGGATTGTGCTTTATAATATTCGGTTGGTAAGGTTAGTGTGAAACAGAACAATGAAGAGATGAGCTTGAAGGTCTAGTTCAAGCCAATTCAAAAAAAAATTTCATGGTTAGCGTTAGAAATTATGGTTGGCCTAACACAACCCCATAAAACTGGCTTGTGAGCTGAGGAATTGCACTTACTCATAAATACATTGTCAGACCATCTCATATCCGATGTGGGACTTTAACACACCCCTCACAACCAGCACTATTGAGTTTGGTTCGTGAACATAAATGGTGGGCGGCCCGATGACGGAAACCTAATAGCAGATGGCTTAATGAATTTTGAAGAGGCTCTGATACCATCTTAGAAATCATAGTTGTATCTAAGACAACCCCACAAAACTGACTGATTTGTGAAATGAGGATTGCCCCCACTTATCATCTTCTATCCGATGTGAGACTTTTAACGGTTAGGACCGAATAAATTATACTTAATTTATAAAGAACTCAAATTTAACTCGACAAATTTATATTTTTTATTTGCAATTAATTTTTATTGGCAATTATTAATGGTTGAATCTTGACTCTTGAGTTTGAATGATAAAAAAACTGTTTTTTACGGCAATGACGAATTAGAGTACGTATGTCGTGTAAGATTACACACATAACCGTAATCTAAATAACTTGCTTATCTAACAAGCAAACCAGTTAACAAACTAATTCAACAATTAGCTTAACCAATCAAAGCCTAACGTATCCTCCCCCAAACTAAACTTATCATAAATGCGTTTAACAATTTTAATTTGCACATTATAAGCTTGCCTCTCAGTTTTCAAAACGATTCCAAGCTTAATGGCTTAGCCGTTATATTAACCAATTGATCTTGCGATCAACGATGCACAAGTTTAATGGCTCCCTCCTTAGTTAAGTCACGCAGAAAATGAACCTAACATCTACGTGTTTATTCATTCCATGCATCATAGGTTTTTGGACAACTTTATATGAAATTTTGTAACAATTGGTGGTGATGTTAGCCCGATTGGGCTTTAATTTTTGCACTTCAAATAACAACAATTTAGTTCGGTTTCAAAGTTAGTTACGCGCACAATCTCAAAGAAAACTCGCTCTAATATGTTTCTCACTCAACATTGTTGACGGATTCAAGCAACTTTATGCAACCAACAATTTTGTAATTTCAAGATTTGATGGTTTCTACGACAACTTGGCAAAGTTGATGGAAAATTTGTTTCGCTCAAAATAATGTTTGAGTTTAATCGAGAATGGTGTAGTTGTTGCACTAGCATGAGAAACTCAAAAACAACAAAAGGCGGCAAATTGAAGCATTTGAAGGCCATGAACTATATATTTCAAGCAATTGATCGATCAATTCATTAAACCATTCTTGTTCGTGATACTGCTAAAGACATATAGATTCTATCCAATTGTAAAATGCAAGTTAGTAAAATGTATTCCATCACCTTCACAAGCATTTGAAGTATTTTGAAAGTATTAAATTTCCAGTAAGAGTCATGTCACCAGAGGAATGTTGGTGTGAAGTGAAACCTTCATTGGATCACTATTTAGAATTTTTGGGTGTGTAGCTTATGCTCATGTGCTTAGAATTTAAGGAAAAAACTTGATGATACGAGCATAGCTTGCACTTAGGCATGAGTGAAGAATCAAAAGCATTCAAATTGTAAAAACCAATCAAGAGAAAGATTATCGTAAGCAGAGATGTTCTATTTGAAGAATCTAAGTTGTGGAATTGGGAGAAGAATAAAGTAGAACAAGCTATTGTTGATGGTGAAAATGACAAGTCAGACAAGGTAGTCTGCGATGCAAGTAACCACAGTGAAGATGAAAAAGAGCCTGGAGTAAATATTGAAATGCAACCAAACTTTGATACAAGTTGTTAGAGAACGATCATAATGTTTTGAAGGGAAGTTTTTGGAGAATGATCTTATGTTTTTTTTTTTTTTTTTAAGAAGTTAAGTTAGCTCACCGAAATTGACACTCGAGATAATCAAACATAAACTTTGAAAGGAACACACTTTAAGATCTTAAACCAACATCACTAAACCAACTCAAGTAAACTTATGCTCTTATGATTCTTATTCACAAAGAAATGACTTTTATAGGTTAGATTACAAGTGTAACTCTAATATAACTAACTTGCACATCTAACTAGCAATCTAACAAACTAATCACTTAACAAACTAATTGAACAATTAGCTTAACCGATCAAATCCTAACAAATTTTATATTTTTCTTGACACAAAACAAGTTTTATATTAAAAAAATGCGTTCATTTATTTTTTAAGCATGTAAACTTTTTTTATTATAGTTTATATACTTATTTTAATGATATAAAAAATCTATGGTGTTTGACAAAAAATTAATTCTTTGAAGATTATTAAAATAAGTTTCTTAAATTTGTAAAAATGTCAAACTAGATTAAATCAAATAAAACTAACTTTTTCTTTATTAGCTTGGTTTGGTTTAGTTTCGTATGTAAATATTGTCAAAACCAAACCCAATACTATTTTTGATTGGATTGAAATTTTTATCTTCTCTAAAATCAAGTAAATCGTTAAACCCTTGTTTTATACTCAACTTAATTTTGCTTATCCACCAAGTTTTTTTACATGTATTTTTTTTACTATTACTTTTCCTACCTTATCATATTACTTTTCCTACCTTATCATATTCCCGCGCTTTTTTTTTTCTTTCAAAAATACACTCTGTTCTGATTAAACAAATTGTTAGGTATTTTCGAATTTTAGAATCCGAAACAAAGCAAAATACAAAGATTCTGTGTTGTATTTGATATCAAATGTCTTTGCTGACTGTCGTACAATCCCTGCATAAACTGCAAAGTAATTGCAGGGATCGTATGAGCGGTCAACAATGACCATGATATCATATACACTCTTATAAAATTAAAAAAAGAGAAAGAAAAAGTAAGAAATGATGGGAAGCGAAGAATGAATGAAATTGTTGAAGCATGCAAGACTATTTATAGCCATAAACCTATCCTAAACTTTAAATACAATCAAAGAAAACAGTTTCAGTGCTCCAACCGACCAAAAATGCATTAAACACCCGTCCAAACTTTTGGTGAAACGCCACAGTCCACATAGTATGAGAGGGTTCATATTATATAATCTGAAACTGTCTAAATACTTTCTGATTGTATAATACAAACAGCCCCATATTGTGCTTAACATTGATTTTTGGAGGGTTTTCATGGCGAATGATATAGGAAAAGAAAAAAAAAGGTACAAAACACAATTAAATGACTTAAAACAACATAATAACTGAAGTGGTAAAACTTTTGAAAAGGTGTTCGAAGAGGTGTTTTTGTACTTGATCCAACTGTCCTGCCAACTGACATATTTCAATCGGCAGGTTAACTGGATCAAGTTCACAAGAACCTCTTCAGAGTTAGATGTGCAACATAATGATGAAAGGCAAAATGTTTCAAGAGGATTGTTTTGAGTTAGATCACCTTGTCTTGCCAACTGACATGTTCATATTGTTAAGGCAGCAAGATCTAGCTCATGGCAATCTCCTGGTGTTCATATCTTTCGGAAGATTTTCCAGAGTTTTTTGTTGTGTTTTACAGCAAATGAACTAAGCACACTTATTTATAGAAGTTTATGTGCGTCGTAGACAACAGAAACTGTTAGTGCAATGTGCACCACACAAAACACCTATGCTGGTTTGAATTATAGAATTTGAACATGAATTGCACCCTATATATCTTGGTATCTGTTCTATGTGTACCTTCGTTTTACACATTTATCTTCTTCTGTAATTAACGAGCACAAACACATGACACAAACTGAAATGTGCGATGAAAAGAATTTTAACACAGAGAATTTAATTTCAGTGGCGTACATTAAATATATCAATTTCAAATACATAAAAGACATAATTAAACAACATAAAACACGTAATAAAATAAAACATAAAATATCACAGATCAGTTAAACTAATTTCTTTGTCTGGTTCCTCTAGAAGAGCCTTGATCTCTTTGTAATTCCTATGCCAGATCAAACTTTTCTGAATTTCTTCAACAAATCTGACCAACGAAGCGTCCAACTTGATCGATCCTTTAGTACTATACTGACCAAATATCAAGAACATGGTTCTCATGTCATCGTCATTTTTTAGTTTCATCCGCTTGAACAGCACAATTCGATCGATTCGATCGATGGACGTTGATACTCAACACTATCCATCCTTCTTGTGTCTCTGTGGTTGAGTTGACGGTTGATTTGATCCAGCTGTTCCTTCAACCCGAAGAGCGTGACATCAGTGCCAATCCTAAACAAATGGGGTGGTTTTCCTCTGTTGTAGTAAACTGCAGCTAGCTTGGTGTTTGGATCAATAACAAAAATGCCCATGATTTTTTTGGTGTGGATTCCTGCTTATTAAAACTGGCACACTAATTTATAGAATTTTAGGGCGTCGTGGACCACATATTGTTGGTGCAATATGGACCGCACAAAAAATTCTGTAAATAATAGTTTTGGATTGTATAATTTGAAATATCCCTCACCTTACAAAGTATGAAGTTTGAAACATTATTGAAGCATTTTGAATTGCATAATCCGAACATATCTGGAACATTTTTGGACTGTATAATCCGAATGAGCTCAGAGTGTTGGATGGTTACTTGCTCAACAAAAGTAACTCATGAAACATGTTCTTCAAAGGGTTTTACCAGCTTTAATAGCTGGTCAGGTCCTTTGAACGCATTTTTTGACCCATAATTATGAATCGTTACACTCTATGCAACTCATTCTTCACAAATTTCTCATATAAATACCCTTCAATCCTTCACAATTTCACACCATCGTCTCACAATTTCTCCTCCTCCTTTCTTCTACAACAATGTGTTTCCATTGTTAGCCTTGCATACAAAAAGGCTACTTTGGAAATTCAGGGATTGTATGAACGATCAATCGGGATGGTGCCACACTGCAAAGAAGTACAGTCTGTCTGGGTGTGAGGTTGGTCTGTTTGGGTGTAAGGTTAACATCAAGGTCTCTTTCTCCATAGAAAGGAAACAAACCTTACCCTAACCCCCCTCCCCTCCATCTCTTTCTCCTTCCCCCTCCATCTTCACCCATCTTCTTGCACCACAAATTTTGCTTTAGGTTTTTAATAGATTAGCATTAGGTGTTTGAGTATTTTATGTAATAAGTTTTAAGCTTCAACTTTATTGTAAATGTATTGATAAATTAATAAAATGAGAATTTGTATCATCTTTGTCCCTTTAATTTTGTTTATATTTACATTTATTTTATGTTTTTGTCATTTATAATTATGTCATTGAAATAATATACGCCACTGTTTCTTTAAAATTCTAGGGCAACACATATTTTGGATTATATAATCCGAAAATAATTATCAATCTATTTTGGATTATATAATCCGAACAAAGGTATTTTTAAAAGGAAAAAAATTGGGCATGTGAGAAACGGATAGAATGGAAAAAGTAATAGTTTTTTTATTGGTCGATTATAATGGGCCTCACACTATCAACAAAATAACTAGAGTAAGCCTTGGTCCAGAAGACTCACTAGAGGATCAATACTCTTCCTTTTATTTTACTTTTTTATGAGGAATTTATTTATTTATTTTAAATTTGCAATAGAACCCGAGTCGTTGAAGAAGAGTACACTCCAAAGTCTCAAGCTAATACCACCAAACCAACCCATGTGGGTTACAAACTCGGGGCACAAAGTCGGGGTTGCTATTGGTTTTGAATTTTTAAATCGTTGTATTTTTTATTTTTAAATTCTATTTTTGAAAAAAGAATTTTCAACCAATTTGGTGTTTAGTGGCATTGCCCAAAACCGTTTATCTACAAGGAACTATTGTTTAAAAGTGAAATTCACACAATTTTTGGGTGTTTAGTGGCATTACCCAAAAACGTTTATTTATAAGGAACTGATGTTTAGAATTTAAATTCACACAATATTTGGAGAATGCATTCTTATTTTCAATTCACACAACATTAGTTTTACCTAACATGCGACTTGGTGTTTAGTTTTTTAACTTCCAATTTCCACACTTGTTGCATGGTTGCTTTTTAAGCCCCCGAATTGCTCAAAACATAAATAAGAAGCTATTGTACACCTTAAAATCAAGTTACAAATTTGGCTCCCAAACATATGTATTACTACTATTGTTAATCATCATTCTTTTTTTGTTAAGAGGTTAATCATGCTTTATTAAACCTTCCAACTTACCGTACAAAATTAGTCCTTAATCCACATAAAATTATTGTACTAATTAAGATTGAACTACAATCGGAAAAAAAAAACCCTAAAATTTAAAGAACTAGAAGTGGATATAGCTACATTTATTTTACCACAATAACTTGACAAACAGCTTTTACAAAAAGGTAAACAAAAACATATGAAGTTTAAGAAGTGGGGAACAAGTGGGGTTAAGAAAACTATTCCGGGTTGGTTGGGGAGTGACAAAGATAATTTGTCTTTGATCTTGCTGTATAAAGAAGTTGCAATTCCCTGGAATTTAGCGACGTGCAAAGATATTGCTTCGTTATAAAGATTCAAGAGATATAACAATGAGAAGACAAGACTAGTATATACACAAAAAGAAAAAGTGTGCAAACGAAATTAAAAAAAAAACATTCAATTTGTTATTCAATCTGTGTTAAAATGGCTTAAAAGATATTTCATCACTTAAAAATTATTTAGATTCGTAACAGAACTCTTAAAAATTCAGTAGGAGCTCTTTAAATCAGATTTTAATGATTTGATGTAAAACCAATAGTGCTTCGTTGCAGATTTAGTTTAGTTCTAATGTTTCATGCATGCTTTCCTTTTTACTTAAACCAAAACATATGATAGAATATAGATAAAAAAAAAATTTACGATTGATTTTTTTTACAATTTTTAAAATAGATCAAACATTTTCGATAAGTTTGAAAATGCCAAAACATTGTTTTTATTATTTTCGACAAATATATTTGTCTTAACTTGTGTTTCGTTTTCTCTTGATCGCAATTGTTTTCTCTTGAGCACAAACCTTAAATATCAAAAACATTTTTTTGAAGAAGAAGACTGAGACAGACGAAAGTTTTTTCTTAAAAATCAAAAACTTAAAATGTTTTCAGAAAGTAAATGCAGTCTAATATTCCATTTACACCAAAAAAAAGTTTGGATGCTGGTTAATATGAGATAAGGATCCTCTCATGTCAAATAAAACTTTTTAAATAGTGTGGAAAAAGGGTTGAGACTAGAAACTTGAAAAAACATGAGAGAAAACAAGAACAACTTTTTTCCCATTGTTGTAAACTTATTTAGCGGAAAAAGGTGTGAGGTTTGTTTTAGGTAGTAAAAAGCTACTTGCTACATCGATCATTCTTTAGAAAATAAGTTTTACGATTAAATCAATCTTTTTTTTTTTTGACAAATAATTAAATCAATCCTTGTAATATGAATATTGATTTTAACCCACCAAAATAACGACTAAAATGATACAGGGATCAATATTGCAATATAAATAAGTTTTACTAGGACTAAAAAATAACATAAGAATAGAAAATAAAAAGTGGTATATATGCAAAGATTTAAAATAAAAATAATTTATTTACAAGGAACTGAAAAGAAACAAATAATATATTTATGAAACATCTGATATATTTAAAGCTATTTTAACATATAATTGTTGCCATTCCTTATACAATTTCACAACAAACGGATAAAACAGATTACGCAGTGGAAACTAGTCAGCTTTCAAACTAAGCAACATGACTTAATCAACTTCACATTCATTCCATTATTTTTATTTATTTTTACTTAAACCAGGAATTTAATTATTACTATATGAAGCAACAGGCCAAAAAAAACCAACCTCAACAAACCTAATGGTAAAACATGCTAAAATTCAGCTGAGTTTCAATTATTAAAAAAAGCCACCATTTTTGTCCTTTTAAAATCTATTGATATATAATCAATCTAAAAATCTGTTTGTAGATGTCAATTGTGTAACGTGTGTGGGTGTAAGTGAGGATGAGAAAAACACAAGAGGAGGTTAATTGTGATAATTTTTTCTTCTTTTTATCTAAATCCAGAGTTCATGAAACAATGTTCAGAGTCAAATGCAGTGGATAATACAGAGAGAGAGAGAGAGAGAGAGAGAGAGAGAGAGAGAGAGAGAGAGAGAGTCAATTACTCTGGTTCCTTCCACAATCCGGAAGTAGTCCAGTCCCCCTGTCACTTACGAGAGAATTTTCACTATAATCACACAAGATTACAATTGTTCAAGCACACAAGCAAGAGACTTCTTATGCTCAAGCAGACAGACAAGAAACTTATAGCAAACAAAAGTCAAAAAGAAATAATTGTTTGGTTGAACACTTGATATACAATCAGTGGTGTTCACAATACAAAACAGTTCAGACTCTATTACTTAATAATTTCTAAGATATGTAAGTTTATAAGAAATTCTAAGTGTTTGATGCTTTATGAATTTTGAAAGAGTTTTGGCACTTGTAAAATATTGCAGAGTCTCTACATATCTTCAAGTCATCTATTCGATTTCTCTTGGAGTTAGATATAATAATTTTAAGAACTTGGTATGATTTGAAACTAAGTTTGAGGTTACTCTTTGGAATTAGGAACATTCTAAGTTTGGTGTGGGGTACTAGTAGAACTTGATTATGAAAAAGGAAAAAAAATATAGATAAACCATAAAAAATATGGGAGAGAGAGAGGGGGGGAAATCAAACGCCACAAAATAAGCAGTTCTACTGGTACCCATCTTCTTTTGGTACAAGGAAGGAAGGTTGGGAATGCTACATTGTTTAGGATCCAATATGTTAAAAATCTAACTCCACGTTGTTTTGTTAGGCCACTTTTCCAAATATATTTCACCTTAACCTATAAGCCACGTTACAATACTAAAAGACCTCTAAAGTGTGTTAATAGTATGATTTTGAATGTCTGTTTAGAATTGTTTTGAATTTATAGCAAGGTGCATTTACATGATGATTGAAGTGGGCAAATGTTGTGACCAGTCATACTGGCTTTAGGAGATACATTCATGTATCTTGCATGGAAGTGGTATGTTAGTCAAGCCTAGAAATGAAATGGATGATGATCTGATCAACCTCTTCGAAAAGGTAAATTCTCTGAAAAATATGCAAAGTTTAAGATTTTTATTTTGTTTATTACTTCAGAACAAGCAACAATTTAAGTTTAAGGTTGTAATGAGTGGTCATCTTACGTTATTTTCAGCATTTTTTTTTTGTCATTTTAGTTATGTTTTGACCTAACTAGGAGGGTTTTTAGAACAATTGTCTATGGTTTAAGGGTCATTTTCTAATGTTTTCATATTGAGTCATGTAATTTTACCTTTTCCTAAAACAACAATTCTTAGGTGTTTATTTTATTTATGCATGTCATTGAAAAAATCTTGTAATTCGGAAAAGCAAGACACCTCGTGAAGAAATGGAAATACAATGAATACATGACATGTTGAGTATCTTCTATCTCAAGTACCAAGACAAATTTAGAGGAAGAAAGCCCTCAAAAAGACGAAGAAAAAGGCAAAAACACACTAGAGCAAAGCACTGCGTGCCCTAGGTGTGCAAAAGAGTTTGTAAAGGCACTATTGTTGTGCCCACGCGTGAGGCGTTTGTGCTTCCATGAAAAAATTAGCATTTTTCTTTTTGTCATTACGGTCTTGAGGAAAAAACTCAGTTTTGCAGCACAACCCCAAAATTAGCCCATAAACACAACTCCTATCATTCGCAATTTCTCATTCAGAATGAAACGGTTCAAGAGGAAGGCAAACTCTAAGAGCGTCATGAGAGGAATCTTTCCTCAACCTTAGTCTATAGAGTATGTTTTATTTCTTTTGTAATTTGTTTTTGGTTACCATGAGTAATTATACCCTAATTGACTAGGGTTCTAAGAGTAACATCTATTTGTTTGTTGAATCAATTTAATTCAGTTATTTTATTCAGTTATGTTGTGAGATCTATTTAATTTTTATATGCAAAAGTTTTAATTCTTTTAGGAATCACAAGGAGTGTGTCATCCTAATGAATTCTAATTGAACACGGAAACAGGGGGCACAAATGGTGATCCTGAGCCGACATCTCCGGTAAATCTTTACCAAACGTTGCATTATATATAAACTTTATTCTTTCCCCTTGTTAAGTTAGACGACATAGGATTGCCCGTTTGTAGAACTACTAAGGTAATAAAGAGAATATGATGTACTTCTAAGATTTGTATACAAAGTTGGAGCCTTTAAATGACAATTTAGGAATCCAAATTCTTTTATGTTTTAATTACATTTTAGAGAGTAAGGCTTCACTCTAACAATCTTATGTAGGCATACATACCTTATAGGATTGACGACCATATACTTTTAGATCACGTATAACCTTATTGTGATTTGTGTGTGCAACTTGATAGCTAGAAGGAAGTAACAATCCCACAAACTCATCGCTTAAATAGAACTTCTATCTCATAACTAATAATTACGTGTCTTTAATCCAACAAGGAAATAGTGGGGATTCAAAGAACCCTAACCACTTCTAAATTCTGCACAAAAAAAAAAACATTTATTTCTCTGCATTCAAAAGTCAATTGTTTTGTGCAATCAAATCAAACTCGCAAACTCCTCCCAATTTACGTGGTATTATTCACTTTATTCATGTTTTATTTTATGTTTTAATAAGTTTAGCTTGTTGTCTAGTTGAAACAAAAAATTCCCATAGAGAAGATTTTACTTACTACTTTATTACTTGAAAACGGTTTAATGCACTTGCCAAATATAATCATCAAATTTTTGGTGTCGTTGTCTATGATTGTTGATATTTTCAACGAGGTCATTCACTTTACTTGTTAATTTTATTATTTAGTAGTTTAGTTTTTATTTTTTGTAGCTACTAACGAGTAGAATAGAGTTCTTTATTTTTATTTTCTTTTTAGAGTAGATTTCTTTTTGTTTGTCGATTTCTTTTTTCTTTAGAATTGGAATTAATTTCTTTTTTTCTTTTTCTTTTTCAATTTTCGATTTTATTATACGGACTAACATTTTTATTTTCTCTAGTAGTTACTAATTTTAGGAGCATTCTTTCTTTTTCTAGAATTAGTTTAAGTTTTTTAGGATTAAAATTAACCTAAATTTTTAAGATTAGGATTCTCATTGCAATTTTTAGGAATATTCTTCATTCTATAGGATTAGAATTAGCCTTAACGTTTTAGGATAAGTTTATTTTTTTTTGTAGTTTTAGGATAGATCAAACGGCCGTTTACTTACTTCTTTATTACTCGAAAACAGTTTGGTGTACTTGTCAAATTTATCCAAGGAAGAGAATATTCTATATCAATATTGAGTTCATCTTATGATGAAACTAAATTATAACGTACATTAGAAAGTCTGAAAAATAGTTTTAGGGATATGAAAAACTATCTAAAATCTTTTTCTTTTTATGTTTGTAAAAGCTTCTAATTGTTTGTTTCTCGATGACAAAATGAGTACATCTAGGTATTTTATTATGTTGGTAATGAAGATCGGTGAGAGGAATTTGATGGTAGATGATATGATTCCGCAAGTGTACGGTTCTATCGAGTAATAAAAAGAATGTCGATCCACGGGAAGTTTTTGTGATTACTAACTTAATTTTGAGTTTTGATTATCTGAACGAAATAAGTCTTTGGGAGAAACGTTTGTTGGTTTAAAGTTTAGATTAAAAAGCGTCACAAGATTACTGTTTTCATCATAATGTTAAATCATAAACATTTCCTATCTATTTCTCTATTTTATGTTACATTCAATTCTAAGGACAAGGTGTTCTTTCGTATTTTATGTTTCCTTTCCGAATACATAAATGTATCTCAATAATAATCAAGCCTATTCTCATGGTTGATTATCATTGAGACCCTTTAAGTGCATCTTTATCATCCCAAGACTCACAAAACTATTATCATATTTTGTTTATATTGTCTAATCTCATTTGATCCAATATCAAACCTCACCTTTCGGTCCCTCATTTGATATTTGAGATATGATAAATAACAATATCAAACTCCATCTTTTGGTCCTTCATTTGATATTTGTTATTAAGGTTAAAAATGATGAGATTGTATTAGAAAAAGAATTTAAATAAAATAAATTCTAGACTTGGGTTAAATATGATTCAATCATTAGACTAGTCCAACAATCCCAAGACTAGAAAAGTCTACTTACTAATGATCATAGTAGACAAGGGATTAAAATATAAAGGCATGGAAAATAAAGACATGAAAATAAACAACTATAAATGTAAAGTGCAGAAAAGTAAAGAACAAGAAAAATAAAGTTGCAGAAAATCAAAAGACAAGAAACTTAAAAGAAATTTTAAGAACTTTGATTTCCACTTTGTAGAATGTTTACAAGCAAGTTTGATATGGGCCTATTTATAGTCTAAAATCATAGACAAGTCATTAAATTCTAATTACAAGCCTTAAACTAGAGAATTCTATGAGTTTGTAACAACTATTTATGACTACAGAGGGCGCACAATCGTGCTTGTAGGGCGCACAGTTGTGCTTGCCTTCAAAACTGTTAAAATTATGTAGACTGGGGAAGGGCGTGAGGTCGTGCTCTCTAGGCGCAAGGTCGTGCTCTTTTTTTTGCGTTTAAAAATTCTCTTTTCTTTATTATTTGTTCCTGAAAATGAAAACTAATGTTTTGTAGTAAAATAATTCTAAAACAAGACTAAAACAACTAATTTTTATTAAATTTAAATGCTAAAAATACTATAAACTACAACTTATCAATAAATTTTAAAAATTAATTGTTTAAAGTCTTAAATCAAACATCAGAAAACATGAATATGTTAACCAACTATTTTTATTCTAACCAAATAGTGAGAAGTTCTTCTTGAAACTTTACTGAACTATGAAGTCTTTTGTGCTTTTACTAGGATATCTAGGTTGAAAGTTAACAAAGTAATCATCAGAAGTTGTGGAAAATTAATTTAATTAGTTTGAATTCGCAAATTTTGAAGGCTGAGTGAAGATAGGAGTTCACAAGTATCATAAGCATAAAATCTCTGATAGAAGTCATCCTCTGGTGATATGTAGGATGAAATCTCCCAGCAAAATATGAAGCTATTGTTAGGAAATAACATGCCTGAAGAAGAAAAAATAAACAATCTGATCTACATATAAATTTAACGTGAAAACTTCAAAACCGGAGAAAAAACCACGACCATTGTCTAAACCGATAACCAAAGAATTATTACTATGTGAAATTTTTTATAACACATAGACTTCTCTAACTCTCACCCCGATGCCCCAGTACAACCACACTCTCACAAAGCAAATATTTAAACTAAGTCAAATATAAGCTTAAAGTGCTACTGACTGGTGCATCTAAAAACAAAGAACTTAAGTTCAATATATAGCCTCAGTCTTCCCCTTACTTCATCAAACTAAGCGATGTGGGACTTCTCCAATAACTAATATTTTTTCACCTCCTTCTTTATTCAAGAAACTTGACAATCAAACCCAACAGCTATCACAAAACAATTTCATATTCCAATACACACTCTAGTATTGATATCGAACTTTACCCTATTCATTTATTTTTTACCTCCTTTAAACAATGTTGGCAGGTTCTCTTATTAACTTTTATGTATTTCATATCATCTCTCTACTTTTATAAGCTTGTTTAACAAACTATAAGGTAGCTTATTTGTGTTACCAAACACAACCTATGTTTGTTTTATGTGACATATCTACTGCATAAATAATATCCATTGTGTGTGTTGATTTATATATGATTTACTTTATTTTGATGTTTGTGTAGTTTTGCCGTTTCTCAGATTTATCTGCACTTGTGTATTATATATGCTTATTCCTTTTATGTGATACTTACTAGTTGATGTTTGGTTGCCTAGTGAGAACATAGTTGCCACCCAACTCGACTTGTTTTCAGCTAAATCAAATAAGCACTTAAACCGCACACAGAAAGGAACACCTTCTAACCACCGATCAAGCCAAAAATAAGAATCAACTCCATCTCCCATCTTTCTCGCTACACACTCCTCAAACCAGCCTCCTCTATCAACATGTACACCATTACGAATTTACGCTACCTCCCTCCCCCACGAAGACCCACTCCGGCCCCAACCACAGACCTCTCATCCTCCTCACCATAACGAGAAACTAACACCCTATACCAAAAACCTGCTCTATTCACTAACATCCTCCAACACCATTTTCCTAACAAAGCGGTATTAAACTCCCTCATCTCCCTTACCCCCAACCCTTCATATTCCTTTCTTAAACAAACAACTTTCCAATTAATCCAAGAAATTTTCCTATGATCCTCACTCACCTCGAAAAAATTATTTAAAAGAGATTCAATAGACAGGCAAAGAAGTCAGGACAAATTTAAGGAGAATCAAGCGACCACAAAAGAAAGAAAGAAAGTGGCTCTTCCCACCAGACAATCTATTTTTAATGTGGTTCAAAACAGACTCCTGAAACAACAGCCGCCTCGGATCGCAACCAATATAGAAGCTCAAATAAATATCAACTCCATCTCCCACCTTTCTCGCTACACACTCCTCAAACCACCCTCCTCTATCAACACACACCATCACAAATTTTTCGCTACCTCCCTCCACCACGAAGACCCACTCCGGCCCCCAACCACCAACCTCCCATCCTCCTCACCATAACGAGAAACTAGCACCATATACCAAAAATCTCATAATCCACTAACATCCTTCAGCCCCACTTTCCTAACAAAGCGGTGTTAAACTCTCTCATCTACCTTACCCCTAACCCTTCATACTCCTTTCTAAAACAAACAATTTTCAAACCAATCCAAAAAAATTTCCTATAATCCTCACTCCCACCCCAAAAATTTTATTCAAAAGAGATTTAATATAAGAGATTATACATGAAGGGGCTTTGAAGAGGAAAAAGCATAGACAGACAGAGAAGTCATGACATATTTAATTTAAGGAGAATCAAGCAACCACCAAACAAAAGAAAACGGCTCTTCCATGTTGGTCTATATGGAAAGGTAATATGCACTAGGGGGGGGGGGGGTGAATAGAGATTTAAAAGCTTAT
>Ga0315914_1004619_pt1 | contig 20510 bp, 11 predicted proteins | sample MpolenodulesMG_FD_203920 | JGI IMG/M metagenome (GOLD analysis project Ga0315914, IMG submission 203920) | Medicago polymorpha root nodule microbial communities from Los Angeles, California, United States - elongated nodules | ecosystem: Host-associated > Plants > Roots > Nodule | place: USA... | reverse complement strand
TGTTTGTGATCAATGTGTGAAAAATTCACTTTGGGTGTGTAAAGGCTATATGATCTGGATCTAGTCATATGAATAAAAATGTTAAAATTAACCATGTGTAGTTTGAATTTGCAAACCTTCTTTATACAATTTCATGCTAAGATGAAAATGACTAATTAGTTCTACAATTTGATAAGGGTTCCATTGACATATTAAGTTGTGGTAATCGGCTACCATATCGAAAAATAAGTTTTTTGGAGGTTTTTAACAAGTGGTAACCGGTTACCAATGTGAGGTAATCAGTGACCATAAGTCAGAAAACAACTTTTCAGTACCAGAATCAGCTTAACTCACGCATCAACACATTGTTTATTTTAACATTTCTCTCAATATGACATGATCTAAATCTATAGCCCTTATACACCAAAAGTGAAATTTTTGATCACATTGAAGACAAAAAAGAATATTTTTATAAGGGTTACCTTCTCACTATTGTTTGCACTTGGCTTGATGGCATATTTTGCAACAACATGTTGGACATAACCGATGAGCATTTAGTAACTTTGAACTAAGACATTTACATGAATAGGCAACAATTGTCATCATGCTAACTTAAACTAATAAAGAAAGTTAACTTTGTTTTAGTCTAATCATATACTAGTATTTGAGAGTACTTGGCAGAGGATGAGGGGCTATAAGAGATGCAAACATAGTTGGGATGTCTTACGGTTTCTTTGATGTCATTACACTCTTGATTTAAAAAAAAAAAGCTTATATATATACTGAAATTCAAAACCCTAGTACAACACACAGTATTCTCAAAGGCTAATTCCATATTATCGTCAAGTACTAAAGAACTATCGATCATGGAGTTACTACCCATTGATAATGTCAATGGGTAGTAAGTTTTTCAAATATATCGAAAAATAAGTTTTTTTTGGAGGTTTTTAACAAGTGGTAACCGGTTACCAATGTGAGGTAATCAGTGACCATAAGTCAGAAAACAACTTTTCGGTACCAGAATCAGCTTAACTCACGCATCTAACACATTGTTTATTTTAACATTTCTCTCAATATGCAGTACAAGGATTATTTTAGAATTTCGAAACATTGAAGAATTTTTATGACTACTCGTTACGCATTAAAGTATGAAAATGACTATTTTTTCATTTTGTTTTTAATGGTAATTAACTTTCGTATTTAAATAAAATATTTCATCCGGTCACTATTATAAGCAAAACTCTTCTTTTGAAATATATTAAAAAATTAATGTATTTAGTCTTTATTATAGATTGGATACATTAGTTATTTACATTATGGTTCAATGTATCTAAAAATTAAAGTTTTGCTTATAATAGTGACTAGAGGGTGTCGATCAATATGGACTAACACATTTAAAGAAAATAGATACCAATAGGGACTAACTATAATGTAAAAGAAGAAAACTTAAAATCTAAAACCGAGCAATTGAAAGGTGATGGCTAAAATCAAACACTATTTTTTTTTAAAGAGATCTTATTTGGTGGTTGTTATGAAGATCCTAGTTCCGGCGTGCGTTGATTCATTTTTGGTTGCGACGCCGTGTTATAATAGATCTGGTTTGACTTGAAAGGGTTGTTATGACTTGCTGTTATTTTGCAGAAGTTGTTGTATCTTGAATCATTCTGTGTTGGCAATAGATTCATACGCCAATTTAGAAGCTCTGCACACTCACTTAATATGTTTTGCAACTCCAATTTCACGCTCCCATGTGGGTTCGTTGGATTGTATTGGATGGGTGTTTGTTTTGGGTTTGTCGTATCCCAATCATCCTTTTGTTTGACATGGGACTGTTTGGACTCGAAAGAGTCGTTAATGCTTGTTGTGATTTTTGCAGGGAATTGATGGCACGTGATCTGATTTCGTGTTGATGATCGATTCATTTGCCAAATTATAGATCCGCTTGAAAGCCATAAACATATATCATTATGATGTTCGTTTGTTAAAATTGTTTAGGGTTGGATCCACTGTGTTGTTCTTTTTTTTCTTATGTATTACCCGTTAGAGTTGATTCATATGGATCGATTGAGTCAGGTTTTAAGTTCCCGTAGTATATGGCTAATATACAAGTACTTTATGTCCTTCTCCATGCATGATTGAATTCCAAATCTAACTGTGCTAATATTCAAGTTTTTCAATGTTTTCTGAATATAACAAATTCTGGTGGCCACTCCAACATTCAATTATAAAATCCACTTCCTTCCATATCACTCACTGTTTGTTATTTTCTTGTCATGTGTCTTTTTGTTATTTCGTCTACCAAATATAAGATAAACACGGGCATAAGGGTTTGTGACATTGTTTGTGAGAACTTATGAAAACTACTTGTGACATGTTCATAAGTTGTTTTCAACTTATTTTCATAAGTTCTCGACGATAGAATTAGCTGATTTCTTATAATTTGAAAACAAACGATAGTTTATGAAAGTAGCTAATTGCTTATATGAAGGTTAAGCTGCTTATCAAAGCATGGCCGGCCATTGTCTCGTTTAAGTTCACATCATTTTGTTATGTAGTTTAATGAGTTTTTGTTTTCTTTTAAAATAAGTCAAATGAATTAAAACACTATTTCAAGCATAATGCATGTCAATATTAGTCCCAACAAAGTACAATGTCACTACAGCAACCAATCATGAAAACATCACAATAAAGATAATAATAGCTAATATAATTGTTATTATAATGTCTCAAATAGTTGTTCTAAAGCTATGTGTAAATCTGTGTAAATAATGAATATAGTCACTTAGTTACCAACCAGATTCAGTGTCGATGGGAAGAAAAAGGCATCATCAATATGAACCATATATGGGAAAAGAGTCATGAAGCTATTAAAATTTAAAAAGCACCTCATAATGTTGAAGACGGTTTTTTAACTTCATACCAGTTCAAACAACTACTTCCTAAGGAAGAAAGTTCCTCAAGCATCATTCCTAAGCAGGTTGCTAATTATTCCTCATTTTTTCAGTGGAACTCGCAATCATTTCTTTACCGTTATGAGAATTGTGAATTAATCGAGGCTGGGCAGGATCAGGAATATTCTGGTTTTGCTGGGTTCTGATTTCGAGACGGTGGTTGGCGGCGGTTATTTGATGATGAGGTGGTTTTTCCGTTTCATGGTTAGCGGTTGTGAGAGTGAAGTTCCTCCCTAGATGACCATAACAACCACAATTGGTGTAGATTAGATGAAGACCTTCATATTGGACCTTATACTAGTGGTCATTCACCCATTTCCTACCATTGGCACTGTGAGGTCAACTTCAACACAGACTCTAGCAAACTTTTCTCTTTCTACTTTCAGTGTATTGATATCAACCATAATTGGACGGCCTATTACAAATGCAATAACAAAAAAAAGCTCTTAACATAATAAACTAGGTTTAAGCTCGGAAAACGTACCCATACTAAAAGGTGTTCAACCTTGGCGTTTGGCAATGCGAACTATGGAGACCAGTGTGCGACTGCTAGACAATGATCAAACATTAACCAAGGTCCACCAGTAATGACTTTTTCAGTATCAATCGCTTGATCAAATTTCACCATATATAAGCCATTATGGTTATCCATGATTTTGAATTCCCCTTGAAATTTCCAGACTTTATGGAGACTATCTTTCATAATGTTGTAACCGAGGTTTTTTCCCAATAGTTTCATAACTAGGGCATCTTTCCAAGGGCCACTATTCTTGGAAGACTTTCGACTCTTAAGTATAACTTTGGTAGAAGGCGATTACCATATTTGATTCAATTAACAACAATCACACGTGTGGATCTTAATAGGACTCTAAGATTTAAGAATGTATATAAGAAAATGAAGTGCAAGAATAATTGTGGTTAATTTGACAAATATTGTAAGGTGAGACACAAAACTAGGTTTTTTAGCCCATGTAGGTTAGTTTAGTTGCAAAGGTGTTGACTCACACTCCACAAAGACATGAGTTCAAAATTCCCATGTTGACGTAAAAACTACGTTGATGGATAATCTGTATGTATCTATATCAGTGATTTTTAAGCGTTAAGGTTTGAATTGGTTGGAATTTGAATTGATCACACTATTTTGGTGAAATTTATATAAAATTTAATCAATAGAAGGAAGAGTAAGGCAAATAGAGGCATATTAGAGATTCTCTCTGTTTTTTTTTTTTTGAGTAAATGCTAGAGATTCTCTTGATAGTATTTATCCTCATCCAAATTCCCCAAAAGAAACATAGATATCCTTTCTTGGCTATTGCATCCAATATGAGGGTTCCAAACTTGAGCCAAATTAAATAAAAGGGTTTTGAAATTTGATAAAGAAGAGGTGCAACAAACGATTCAAGCGATTATAGCATAGAATAATTAAGGGAGTATACACCTTGAAAAAGAAATAAATAAATAGAGTACCTTTTGCATCAGACAATGCCTTTCTACGAGAGTGAAAGTAAACAAGCATCTTGTCTCTAGGGGGCAAGCTGTCATTGATCACAGGGTGGTTGAGAAAATTGGTCATCCATGCAGCGATGGCTGAATATATATCAATGGGTCTATTATCTGCATAGACCCAACTTCCTCAAAAATAGGAAGCCAATAAGAAATCCATCCAAATGCAATGTCAAGGTACCCAATATTGTCCCCCCAAAGAATTTCTTCCCATTAACTCCTCTTCTATCTTCTCTATTGCTTCTCTTGCTAGCTTCAGAGCTTTTTCTTGTTCTTCTCCACTACTACACATTGCCACCCATGCTGCATCCAAAAGCTATGCATATACACAACATAGGCATTAATAAAATTCTTTTTTAAGTTTTTTTTATTCTTTATGGAAGCTCATTTTCATATCTAAAAGCTCAGGAAAATAATAAGTACTCTGACGCGGCCCATCTCTCCCACCTATGTCCAGGGCCACCGTTGATTGAGAGTGTTATACTATCATTCTATGGTAAAATACGGATTGCAATTGTGTGATATAACATCACAATGACATTGGTCAATTCAAGTGTGACACATGACAATACAATTTTTTATAAACATAAAAATACGTGAAAGAGAGAGAACGAAAATAATTGAATTGATTTGTGTATCACAATTTAATTGATCAATGTTGGTGACATTCCCGCCTTAATGGTACACAAGCGGAGTCCGGTGAAAAAACAGTGCAATAATCTAATCCCACTTTATTTTTTAAAACCAAACGGATAAAGAAAAGGATTTGAAATATATAAACTAGAGTACCTTTTGTTCAGCAAAGTAAGCCCAAAAGCGAGCAATAAATTTTTATAATAAATTGTTTTTATATGTGTAATTACAAATATACCACAAAATTTAAGTACAAACTTTAAGTTGGTCCACCTAATTTTCTTCACCTACACTACACGTATATGCATTGTGATTTGTTTAATATAATTTTTTTTTGGTGGAATTGTTTACTTTAATTTATTTTAAGAACAAATATACTTTTGGATCTCATCAAATGGTTGATATTTCATTTATTTGAGAAATGTATAATACGTTAATTTTGAGAGATTAATTCTACATATAGCATGACGATTTATTTTGAAAGAGAAGTTAGTGTAAGTATTAGTTTTGATTCTATTTTATATTATTTCAAGTATTTTTGTCTGCGTAAAAAATTCTTTTAAATTTTTAATATATGTAGTTTATTTTTCTTTTGAAGAATATGTAGTTTAATTTTTTGATTTTCAATTTTATATTTAATGCACACTACAACATAAATTTTGTTTTATATATCATAGTCTATTTTGGTTGCCCGCCCAAAAAAAAAGATTCTGGCTCCGCCACTTGCTTCTATGTTTCATCAATGTAATCAAGGATAATGAATGACTCTGCATTTGATTTCTTACCATGAACAAGAACTGGAACTTTTTTATAAATCGGGTTCAATTCCAAATGGAGACTGCTTTTGTTGAAGATATCTTCTACATACTCATAAACAACACCTTTGAGTTTCAAGGCCCACTCAACCATAATAGCATTTGGTTCGCCCAACTCAACCCTAATAGGCGTCTAGGATACTAAAGTTTTTTCGTTTCAACATGGCCGACCTAACATATTAAGAGGCATTAAGCAAAAATTTTAATGTGGCCTTTAAAACTATATTTTTAACAAAATATTTATATAAAATCAATTATATGGAGACCAAAATTTGAATTCATGACCAAGAGTAATTGAGGTCTTCTTGGTAATCAGTTAAGTTATGTAAATGTCTTTAATTTATCTGTCATATAATATACTTATAACCAAATTAATTTTTAGAGGCCTTTTTTTCCATCTAAAATTTTGAGGCGTAAAGCCCTTGCTTGCCCCTTAGGTCGGCCCTGCGTTTCAATCATAGTTTTAAAAACCGGACCGATCGGTTGAACCGGTTAGACCGGAAACCGGAGGGGTGACCGGCCCAGTTTGATTATTGAATCAACCATGCAATGAGAACCGGTATGACTCGGCCAAAACCGGAAAAAACCGATGACTCGTCGGTTTTCAAAAACCGATCGGGTCAAAGCTTTTTCCTCCACCATCAGACCTACCATGGCTTCAACGCTGCAAAAATGGAAGAAAGAGAGAAAGAGAGAAAGATATTTGCAGACATAATGAAGAGGTATTTGAAAGAAAGAGATCCATTAAAGGAGATTTGCATGAGATCCATTTTTAACAGGCTTATGTTGCACCGCAAGAGAAAGGAGAAAGGCATTGAACACAACTTTGTATATTCTTGTTTTAACTTAAAAACCCTAGATAATTAAACAAACCAAATGACATTATTGCCCTCTATTTGTGACTCATATTGCAGAAACAGCTGGGCTGGGGATGATGCAATAGAAGATATGGGCCTTAACTTTTCAAACCATTATTTATATTATATTAAATAAAATAAAATATTTCCACTACCAAAATTTTTTTTAAATTAAATATTTGCTGGTAAACAACACGCTACTTTTCTATTAAAAAGACTATTGTAGTTGCCTTACAAAAATGCTACTGTAACTAATTATTTATGATAAATATTTGGAGGATTTTTTTATTCTTTGTTTAATTAATCAATGGATTTTCTTTGAAAAAATTATACATATTAACTCTAATTTTTCTAATAAAAGAAACACATATATTTGTTAAGGAGGGTTGACGTTTTATAGGTGTCATAAGTACTTTTTTATAAACAAAATAGATGGATTCATTCGGTTCAATATGACTTAATACATATATATGTTTTTTATAGAGTCCGAGTTATCTGACTGAGTTATCCGGTTTAATCTGGTTCAGTCATGCGGTTCAACCAGTGGCCTAGTGGTTCGATCATTAATCCAGTGATCCAGTGATCTTGCTGAGTCGATGACCGGTCCGGTTTTTAAAACTATGGTTTCAATGACAAATATTATCAGTTAATTGTTGTTGTTGATTTCCAAAATAATAAAATCACTTTAGAACCAAAAGTTGTAACTCTTCACCAAGAATTGTAACTCTTCATGGGAATCATTCATATACATTGGAACCTTTGGCAAAAGGGTGTTTAATGAACATATCATTGATTCAAGTGTATATGATCATAACCTTTGACAAATGAGTGCTTAATGAACCATAACATTAATTCAAGTCAAATGGGTGATTTCTCTCATGTGAAGGGTCATATAATGCATTATAAATGCTTGACATTTGAGCATTAATTTGGACACAACAATAATAACACAATTTTGGGCAGAATTTTGCTACATTAACAACATAATTTTTCATCATTCTCTTACTCTAAATCATCCATCAATTCTTTAATGCATGAGTGAATTGTTGGAACCATAAATCTGTAAAATACTGTTAGGAGATACGCTTGGTGTGGTTGTGCAATACACGTCAAGGAACTCATAGTATCCTGAAGGGGATTCGTCGGTCATTCCTATTGCATCCAATATACATTTATTGGTGGGGGCGAATCGAACCTAAATGTTAGTATGGTAACCCCACTGCGCTTTGAGTTTTACATGCATAACCATTAACCATTAAGCTTTTCAGGTTTCAAGTTCAATAGCTTCTTCCCAACTATCAAGATATACAACAATCATTGGAATTTATGTGCACACTTCATCATGTTCATCTTCTTGGTTAAGTTATTGCAGTAGACCCCCAACACAAGACCTAACAATTGTTGCATAATATTACTCATTCGTGTGGATTTTATTCAGAATCTCCAACTCATTTACTCATACTCAAACTAGTTGAGTTATCCAAACCCCTTTGTTATTAAAGTGCTATTGATTATCTTTGTGTAGCCTACTATCCATGTTACTTTCTGAATTCCATGTAAACAATTTCTCGTCAAAGTAATATTTTATATTCTAGAGACGACAAACAAATTTGACTGAAAAACATTTCTTAGCACAATTGATGTTCAAATATCCTTGTTGAATGATTAATGACGTGATGAAAAAATAATTGATGGAGAGATGATGGGATATATTAATGACGTGATGAAAAAATAGAGATAAAGGAGAATGATGTGTTGAATGATTGTACAAAAGTAATTGATGTTCAAATATCCTTGTTGAATTTAACAAACAATATAACTCAAATGGTCCATAAATTCCACCAAAAGACATCGTTTAAGAGAACATAAGTTTGACTTTTAAGTGGAATCATTCTTAATCAGGTTTTACTTACCAGCTGAAGTGCGAATTATCAAAACCTCTCCCTTTGAGAACCGGAGATTAATAAAATAAAATATCATTGTTGAATTTAACTACATTTTATTCAATAATGATGACGTAATCACTTAGCACAATTTGATTGGGATTGCGGTAGACAGGGCCGGACCTTGGGGAGTGCAAGAAGCGCTACTGAACCGAGCCTCTAAAAATTATGGGCCTAAAAAAAAATTATAATACCCACCCCCACTTGAATGAATCATAACAATTATTTCTTTTTCGCATAAACCATTCGTTTTCCCCTTTCCTACAACGTAGGAGTGACATTCCAAACGACACCGTTAGGTAAATTTCACCTCTCTTTCACTTAATTTTATTTTGCTTTGTTTTGTGTTTAAAAGTTCTTCTGATTTTTTAATGAAGCTTAGCTACACAAAAAGAATTGTGTTTTGATTTTACTGGGGCCTATTTTAAAAATAGAACCGAGCCTCCAATTTCATAGTAACGGCCATGACGGTAGACTACTTGTTTTAAATAGCTTATCACATAAGAGTTTTTAAATCATCAGAAGACATTCACGGTTGCTATAGTCATTCAAAAGTAATTAAATTATTATATGAAGAAATTATTGCCAATTTTTGAGAGTTCATGTGGTTGTATGTTCAATCTTTAATTTTGTAAAACTCAGTTAGGATCTGATTGGGAGTTTTGAGGGGAGAGGAGAGAAGAGTTTGTAAACAAAAAGGAAGAGAAAAGTGGAAAGAATGGAGAGCTATGTGAGTAGAAGAATATAGGGGGGTTTAACTTTCTCCATAATACAAAATCCCTCTAATTTGTGAGATTTAAAAATTGTAAACGAGGAAGAGTTTGCAGGGTTTTAGGGGTTCAAGTAATTTTTTCAAACCAATCTATGTTGTTATAATACTTTGAAAGTTTCCTTAGCTCAGTTGGTATGGACAAATACATAATATATGCAAGGTTTAGAGTTCAAACCCCGGGAACCACAAAAAAGACAGGAGATGCCTGAACCAATAGAACAAAGTCACATAGTGGAGAACCTGTGAAAAGAAAATCCAGATCTATCCCTATAAATGAAAGGTCATAAGGAAAGAGGTGGCTTAGTCCACCATTGTACGTAAAAGCTAGGCAAATTATGTCTGTTCTTGGCCGTAAAAGCTAGGCAACATTGTCCTCTTCCATCTCAGGTCTCTTTAGGCATGACAATGGGGCGGGGTGGGGACGGGTTTTACATTCCCCGTCCCCATACCCGATTGTTATATGCTTACCCGTTACCCTACCCATATCCAACGTGAATGAGAAATTGAACCCCGTCCCCGGCAGGTTCGGGTATCCCCTCCTCATCCCGTTCCCTGTATTGAATATTTTTTTTTAATAAAAAATAGAAGTTTTTTTGCAACCCGTAGAGAAATATTGTAATGCATTATCCAACAATATGTGTACTTTAACATTTGTTAGATCGATTGATTTAATTTAAATATCAATGATAGTTTTTATAACACGGCAATTATCAAACAAAATAACAAGGCATATCAACATAAAGTAGTTTTCCGTATTCGGGACGGGTTTGTGTATGGGTTCGGGGTGGGTACCTATATATACCCGTCCCATACCCATATTTTGAAATCGGAGAAAACCCAAAATCATACCCAAACTCAGTCAAAGCGGGGAAAACTCGTCAAATTGGGTTTGGTTCGGGTGGGTAACCATAGGTATGGGTTTTGTTGTCATGCCTGGGTCTCTTGTCATGGTTGAGAGTTTCCTCCATCATTGTGACTAGCATAGCCATAGGAGTGAGCACTGGAGTGATTGTCTACTTTTGATTAATCATAAGTATTAATTTATCATTATCTAACAAACCACTTCCAAAAATTTTAAAAGATTTCTCTATTTTTTCTTCTAATCTCATCTTTCCAATTTCCAAAACCATTCACTTTATTCTCCTCTAAACTCACAAACAGAACCTTAAAGACTTTGCATTAGAAACTAGAAGGTATGGAGAAATTATCATTTCTTTGCACTAGTATATATACAAGGTTTTTATTTTTTAATTTTTTAAGAAGTATACACAAGGGGGTTTTACACATAGTTTTGTTGTGGTTTTTTCCTTTAAATTTTTTCCTTTTGATAAAATTAGTTGAATTATTAATTAAAAAACTAATTAAATTCCACTTAAATAGTAACAATCCAGTACAATATATGAATAATGTTGAACACTAGAAAAAGAATTTACTATTATCTTATTTTTCAAAAATTATGATATAATAGCGGAAAGACGAGCACTAACATGTTCATCTATCAATTTTTCTACTATTCTTAATTGTATATATTATGATCAAATATTTTTGGCAAATAAGAATAAAATAAGCACTTTTAATAGTGTGTTTCTATTATAGTGCTATTATTCTCATTTTAATGGGATTTAACTAATTTTTTAATTAATAATTTAAACTTTATGGTAAATGTGTTGTTTCTTTTTTATAGTCCTCGTGAGCTAAGCTGAACTCAATTGATAGAGACAATGCACAATATATGTAAGGTCTGACATTCAAACTCCGACCACCATAAAAAAAAAAGGGATAAAACCTTTTTTTTATTAATAAAGGTTTCGTCAAAATGTTTTTTCATTACTATCTCTATTCATTTTTCAGCCCACTGTGGTAACTTGAACCCGTTAGTCTTTCAAGTGTCATCCCCTCCATCAAGCATCAAACATTTTCACTCCACTATATCTTCAAAGATGCATCCTTAGTTAAATATCTTACTTTCAAGCTGCTGCCATGAAACTATATCTTCGAGCATGCACCCTTATTTTTGCATTCATTAAGGTATGTTATTGTCTTCCATGTTCCTTTAATTTCAAGTTGTGCATTAATCCGTGAAACTCTTGCTAGGTTTTGCTTCTATTCTAAACACAATGCATTTATGCTTTAAACGTGTTAGGCTCCTCTCTATGAGTTAAAAGGAATTACGAAAAATTTGGACAAAATTGAATGGTACGCAAAGGAGATGGTCCTATCATTTTGCTCTAACTCCATTGTTGTGTCATCTGCCCCACAAATTTGGCCTTCAGGCAAGTACAACATAGAAAAGTAGGAGATGGAAAGAGAAGAAACAAACCACATGTTGAAGAAAAATAGTGGCATGCCTTGAAACTGCAAGTCACGCTATATGGCACCAAAGAACACTAGGAGAAATAGGCTAAATAGAAGAGGAATCTACCATAAGATCAAATTGCACACATATTCACGAAGGCATTTCCAAGTGCAAGATTTGAGTGCGCTACTGCGAATTATGCTTGGAGTCATCGAAATATGCATCAAGGAGGAGTGTTAAAATATGATGCGAGGTTCTAGACCTTTCTTGAATACATTAATAAATTGTAGAATAATCATTAGTTATTAAGTGATGATGTACATGCCTAGATTTTTCTTGAACACTTGTAGTCAGCAGCATAAATAATTACTAGAGTTGTATTATAGGAAATGTGATGAAGGAACTAGAATCAAGTATCTAGAATATTTATTCCACATCTATATAAATGGGCAAACATGACTCATTCGTAACCATCCAATTTGAGAGCAATACAATATATTCTTGCTCCAAGCACTCACACTATATGCTAAAATACACAAGTCTAGACTCCAATTGAGTTTGTGCCATAATCCAAGAGTTAATCACCAAAATTTAAAAGAATGGATCACAAAGTAAATAAAGCACACAAACATTAAGAGAAGCATAAAAATAACCGAAGTACAGAAATAGAGTACCCAAATTGTAAAACAGAAATTTGTTTAAAAACATGTCTGATTATGAAAAAAAGCAATAATTCTGAAACCCTAATATGAAAGAAATAATTCTGAAACCCTTAGAAAACCACTTGGAGCAATATCCACTTGCAGATGAACATTTCCAACACAAAAGAAGCATTTATTCCAAGTCTTGAGCTCATGTTTCAGCATATAAGATAATACCAACATAGCGCAACCAGCAATAGGCACACTGCAAACAGCACACAAGCCTCTAGCAATCTGCACGATCGGATAACAAAGCGATTTTTGTTAGAGTGAATATATGTAATTTTGTTGGTGTGGTATTAGGATTACATGCGCTCTTATTTTGAACTTAATATGCAAAGAGTTTCATACAGGTACTTACGGTGAACCATGATCAACGCAAATATGTACCAGACTCCAATTCCTACCACACCTGTAGCAGAAGTCACAACCACACCTGAATGGAAACATCCAAAAGCTATTGAGTCATTATAAATAATTTTTCATGAACATAATACAGGATTAATTAAACTTAAAATTATTCAAATTTATGATTAAAGAAAAGCTAGAGAGGGTAAGATATAATTATACAATACAACCTGCATCTCATATGTAAACATCCATAAGTTTTCTCGACATGCATAGAGCATTTCGGACATCTCTGCCACTTTTCTCTTTTAGCCAACACCCAAAAATTCCTATCCCACTGCGTTTCACCACCTATTTTCGACTTCTGAAACTGCTGACAATTCATCTCTGCGTGCCATGGAACTTTACATTTTGCACAGAATAATCTATGACAAGAAGGGCATTCACAACTTGTAACTTGTGAATGACTATGGGATAATGATATGTTTATGAATAATAGTTAAATTGGTGATTGATATATGCATGATACATTGGTTGACTAAGTGGAAATGATTAATCGTCTAAATTGCTATTTTTGCCAAAGTAAGAGATGTTGCTTCCTTGTTGTGGTAAATGTTTGATGATGATTATGGTGATAATTATGTTATATTGATGATGAAATTGTTGATGATTTTATATTGATGTTGAAAACGAATGATGATGTTCGAGTGATAAACATGATGAATGTTGTTGTGATATTATGGTGATGATGAATTGTTAATGTATGGATCTATTGATTTGATAATGCAACGATGTGATGATGGTGTGATATTATATAATGGTGTAAATTATATAATTATGAGTCTTGGTGATGTGCATTGTCGAGTATATACATGAATTCCATGCATTCAAGAGTCTATTTGAAGACGAGTTATTTAAAGATGGGTGATTAATTTGGTGTTATCTTCGAATTATGACTTAAAGACAATGTTATTGAATAAATTTTGATAAATCCGAAAACGGATTATGATTTAAAGACGACGTTATTCTAAATATGAGACATCACTCGGCGATAGACCTTCAATATCCAAAATGGTACCACGTGCATGTAGAATCATGTCTAGAACATTGCATGCATAAGTATTGATATGAGCGTCATGTATTCTATTGTGTGATTATATGTGATGATGTGTACATGATTAATGTGAATATTGAGTCCATCTTTGCTCCATTTTGCTTAACTCCATTTACTCCTGTTTAATACACAGATGACTGCCATGTGGAAAAAATAAATCCAACGGCTGTAATTAAAAGAATTAATATAATATTCTTTGATACACCACACTTCCATCTTCTCTCCTCATCTCATCTCCTTCACTGCATCGAAGGTGGATCCAACAAAACAGTGAGACGAGTGTAGACCCCACCACGAGAAACATGTTAAGGATGGAAAACAAAATCTTTACAATCTCGCCGATATTGGTATGAGAAAATCCAAGAATTTTGAAGACGAATAATCGAACGAGAACACCAAACCATACCCACATGAAAGATAGAACAAAATCTGAAATGAAAATCATCCTGCTTCGTCGTTCCATCTTCAACGACAACAACGATAACAATAACAACAAGTTCTATGAATTGAGGATGTTTTTGTGTTTGGAATCTAAAGCAAACATAAAAGCAGAGGAGTCTATGCCTATGAATAGGTTTAATTGAGGGAAACTTTATCTAAAGTTATAGATCTGTCTGTGGTGTTTTATTTAAAAATTGCCTAATTTCATTGATTTGGGGGGTTATATTCAATCCTTAGATACTTCCTCGCTGTTATGCTTTCTGCTTGTTTTGGAGTCTAGTTGTAGGTTCTAATTAGGACTTTGTCGGGATTTTGTTTATTTCATCTGTTGGATTGTTATTTTGAGAAAACTTTGAAGTTTTATGATGATGTATCTTGAGATGTTGAGATTATGGTCTTATGTTGTTTTACTTTATGATTCCGTTGCGACTGTTTTATGATTCCGAAAATGAATTATGATATTAATGAGTTATGACTTTCTATGGATTTAAAGATGAAGTGGCACCTTGAACCTTGATATTATATGTTGATTTATTATTAATTATTGCATGTGGGGTTTGAGGATGTTACATAGGTAGGACTTACAAAAAATTCTATTAAGCCCGTAAGACCGGCTTAATTAGGCTTATTCAGGCTTCATCATGCATTTAAAAAGTACTATTACTTTTCCCAAAATACCCGTCGAATTATATAATCCGAATTTGATTCCCATAAACTTTAGGATTATATAATCCGAAAATAGCTTTTACCAGAATTTAAATACACTTTGGTTTATTTTATATTATTTAGATACCAAAATCATAAAATAAATGCAAATATAAAAGAACAAAATGATACACATAAAATCTCATTTTATTATTATATCGATACATTTACAATAAGGTATGTTTTTTATCTAGGATGGGGGAATGGGGTAAAACTAAATCTGCATTACAAAAAGAGCAAATGGGGAGGGAAGGGGAATGAGAAATAGATGGTGTGTGCCTGTGTGTGTGTGTGTGTGTGTGTGGGTGTGGGTGGGGTGGGTGGGACGAGTACTAAGTCTAAGGTGAAAGAGACCTTGATGGTCACCTTACCCCATACAAATCAACATGACACCCAGACAACTCGCACTTCTTTGCAGTGCGTTACCATCCCCATTGACCGCTCATACAATATACAATCCCTGAGTTTCCAAAGTAGCCTGTTTTTATGAAAGGCCAACGATGGAAACACATTGTTGTAGAAGGAAGAGAATGAGAGGGGGAGAGAATGTGAGATGATGGTGTGAGAAATGGTGAAGGTTTGAAGGCTATTTGTAGGGGTAATGGTTGCATAGAGTTTAACTCCCCATAATGCTTGTCAAAAAACGTGTTTCAAAGGTGTTTTACAAGCCATTACTGCTGTAAAAACCTTTGAAAACATGTTTTATGTGGTGTGCAGACCACCAGTACTAAGTTAAGGTATGTTTCACCTTACCCCAGACAAATCAACATGACACCCAGACAACCCGCACTTCTTTGCAGTGCGTTGCCATCCCCATTGACCGCTCATACAATATACAATCCTTGAGTTTCCAAAGTAGCCTGTTTTTATGAAAGGCCAACGATGGAAACACATTGTTGTAGAAGGAAGAGAAGGAGAGGGGGAGAGAATATGAGATGATGGTGTGAGAAATGGTGAAGGTTTGAAGGCTATTTGTAGGGGTAATGGTTGCATAGAGTGTAACTCCCCATAATGCTTGTCAAAAAACGTGTTTCAAATGTGTTTTACAAGCCCTTACTGCTGGTAAAAACCATTGAAAACATGTTTTATGTGGTGCAGACCACCGGCCAAAAACACTGACTTGGTTCAGATTATATAATTTCAATTCCTACACATGGTTTTCAGATTATATAATCCGAATTTATTTGATACTGGGTGAAAAATGAAAGAAACTTCGTACCTTATGTAGGGTGACTAACATTTCGAATTATATAATCTGAAAATGTTTAGGACATGATTTTTTTTATGTGGTACACATTCCAGCAACAGTTTATGTGGTCTAGGACGCCCAAAAACCTCTATAAATAGGTGTCCTTGTTTTCATAACCAGTAAACCACACATAAAAAAATACCATGGAAATTTTTTTCTTTAATCCGAACACCAAGCTAGTTGCAGTTTACTACAACGGCGGGAAACCTCCCCATCTGTTCAGGATTGACACTGATGTTACCCTCTTCGGGTTCAAGGGTCAACTGGATCAAACCAATTGTCAACTCAACTACAGAGACACACAGAGGGTGGATAGTCTTAAGTATCGACGTCCATCGACCGACTCAGTTGGGAATGTGCGGTTCAACCGGATGAAGCTTCTGAATGACGAAAACGTGAGAGCCATGTTCTCGATCTTTGGTCACTACAGTACTAGAGGGCCAATTGAGTTGGACGCTTCGTTGGTCAGCTATGTTGATCAAATTCAGAAAAAGTTTGATCCGGCCCAGGAACTACGAAGAGATCAGGGCGCTCCTGGACGCACCACAAGAAGACATTAATATATTTGATCCTTGATGTGCTATGTTTTATTTAATTACGTGTTTTATGTTGTTTTTATTACGTGTTAGTTATATGTTGTTGAATTAAGTTGTTTCATTATGTTTTAAATAATATATATTATTTAAATTTTCATTATGTTTTACGCTACACCAAATATCTTCATTTAAACACTAAAATTTGAAGCGCATTCATTAAACTCAATTTTATGGTGTAAGCACAATTCAGATTATATAATCCGAATTCATTGAGCATAAGATTGATTTGTATGGTCTACATTGCACCGACAGTTTCTGTGGTCCACAACATCCAGATACCTTTAAAAATAAGTGTTTTCTGTTTTCATTACCAGCAAAGCACGCACACACACACCAAAGAAACCATGGAAATTTTTGTCATTGTGTTGAGCATCTTTCTCATTGTACTAACAATTTGGTTTGCATTATATAACCCGAACCACAGGTATTTTTGTCATTTTTGCAGGGCGCGTGAGAATAGCATAGGGTGGGAAAAGTAATAGTCTTTAAAAAAGTCAGGTCTGGTAAACCAATACTAGATTCACACTATATGACAAAGATTTGAATGTTGAAGATAAAAAAAATAAAAAACAAACTTTGTTTTTAAAAAAACAGCCTTTGTTTAAAAAAAATAAACTTTAATTAGTTTCCATATGGATAACCTTTTTCAAAAAAACAAATTTGTTATTTTGAAAAAAGATAGGATTAATTGAAAAAGGGTATAATTGATAAATTGTACTCTTAAAATACCAAAATGACAATTAAATAGAACGTTATATCCGTAGTAAAAGGACACGTGAAAACAAACGGAGGGAGTACTAATTAAATTTTCTTTTTTATTGCTATGCTATTTAGAATTATTTTTTTTACTATTTTATTAAAATAACAATTTATTTATGATATTAGCTGTTTTTTACTATTAGGATATTAGTTATTTCCCCCATTTTTATTTTTCTGAATTGAATTTTTTGAACGTCAAATAAAATAAAAAAATTGACTGTTTTGACTATATATGTTATAGGAAAATCGTGTACAATTAAGTTTTTTTTTCTAATTTTGAAATTACCATTTTATATTTATATTACCTTAAATTAAGAATTTAGTAAAGAGTTTACATCTAATACTATCAAAATAATAATTTATTAAAAACTTAAAATTAAAATAAATCAGATTTGATTTTTTTTTTAGACAATTTAAATCGGGTTTGATATTTTTCTAATATTGAAATTACCTTTTTGATTTTTATTCTAATTAGAAAATATTTAAACTATTTAAAAAAAAAAAGATATTACTTATTTTTCCCATTTGTATTTTTTTGAATCCTTTCAATGTATACGGTATACACAAGTTTAAAGATTTGTTAAACGCAATATATAGTATTTTTAATGAAAGTAGGTATAACATTTATTTTTTTTTTCTAATTTCAAAACTACCTTTTACATTTAGTTACCTTAACTAAAAATTTAATATATATTTTACGTCAAATACTCACTTGAATGATAAATAACTTATGAATGGAAGAGTCATTTATATGCTAAATTTTTTATTTTTTAATGAAATGTTGAATATTTGATTGCTCTCATTTATTTCTTTCCTTTGATCTAAGAAAGTTCCTGAATTTCCTCATTGGCTGCACCGTTTCAGTGTGGGCATTAATTGTTGGCTTTCATGAAATGTTAACAAAAATATTATATTTAGAAACACGATCATGATTTCAATTCATTATTCTTAACGTATGCAACAAAATATAGAGTTGGGATCAAATTGTATCGAAACTGTGTCAGACACACAACATCCGTAAGTCTAATGGAGAAGAATCCACAATATTTGTGTCAAGACTTGATCATCCTAATTCTGTTAAGGTTACCGGCCATGTCTCTTTTACGTTTCAAGTGTGTTTGTAAGTTATGGTTTTCTCTTATCTCTCAAACCCACTTTACAATTTCACATTTTGAAATCACTGCCGCACAGAGTCCTAGAAATTTGTTCATATCAAATCCAGACCTTGAAACTCGATTGATCGATTTTGAAGCATCACTTAGTGATTATTATACTTCTACTTCATTGAACCTTAATTTTATGTGTCCACGTCCTGATCCTTGTCACCCTCCCCTATATTGTTTTTTTATTGAAACTAAATGTTCATGTAGAGGGTTTATATTTTTGCACCATGCTTCAAAATTCTACCTATGGAATCCATCCACTAGAGTTCACAAACAAATACCTTTGTCTCCTAATGGTTCCTATTTAGGTGTCAAATTTTGTTATCTATATGGTTTTGGGTATGACCCATCAACAAATGATTATTTGGTGGTTGTAATGTCATTTGACACAAACTTCCATAATTTTTCATCACATTTAGAGTTTTTCTCGTTGAGAGATAATCGGTGGAAAGAAATTGAGGGTACTCACTTCTCTTACATGAACTCCTCTGTAGATTCCATGGTAGGGACGCTTTTTAATGGGGTTATTCATTGGTTTGCTTTTCGTCATGATTTATCGATGAATGTTATCATTGCCTTTGATTTGATAGAAAGAAAACTTTTAGAAATGTCTTTGCCGGATGATCTTGAATATGAACCTACAACTTGTGATTTGTGGGTATTCGGTGAATTTCTGAGTGTATGGACTATGGAGAATGATATAGTTGAAATATGGGTGATGAAAGAATACAAAGTGCATTCATCTTGGACTAAGACTCTTGTTTTTTCTATTGATATCATTCACTCTCGTTATTTCTCTCCAATATGTTGTACAAAAAGTGGTGATATTATTGGAACAGATGGTACAGGTGGATTGGTAATGTATGATGAAAATGGTCAGTTTTTGGAGCATTCCTCCTATTGTAGAGAGGGTTGTGGATCTCGAGTGGCTGTATATACAGAGTCTTTGCTTTCACTTCCAGGTGACAACGACGAAGATTAAGAAGATGACACAAACAAAAAGATTGAGTTATGAAATATTATCTTTCCCATTTTCTTTATATTTATAATTAAATTGTATTATGTACTCTTGGTGGCTGCATTATGAGCTAATGTATTATGTGATGAAATGTTAATTGCTCCACTATTTGTAGTATGCTTGTTTAAAAAGTTGTCAACTTTAATTGTTTGTGTAATTCAATGTTATTTATACATGTCTAATTGGATTTAGTTAATATTGGTTCAAAGCAATTCTCTTCATGGCCACATATATTTTAAGGAAATAAAATGTTCTCTACATGAACAAAATTGATTTAGTGAAGGATAAAAGTAATTATCTACATGAACAAAATCAAAATGGATCTATGGTGATGAGTCATTGTTAACTAAAAAAATCATGCATGTCGGAGACATAACAAAAACAAGATCGCTTTTTGTTAAATCTTAACATATTTGCATGTCCTTTAGTTTACTTAGGTTGCCTGAGTTGTATATTAATAAGAAATACCATTAGAGGGAGAATTATTTTAAGGGAACTTCTACGGTACATCTCACAAATTGAGGTGTACCGGTACTCTTGTTCCATAAATTTATAAATTAAGGATCATCTTATGAAATAAAAAGCTATTTGTCGGTATTTATATTTTAGAAAACATCATTTCATGAGAAAAAACATCATTTCATTGTTTATAAGAATTATATTAAAT